>JAEEGG010002043.1_pt1 | contig 53068 bp, 45 predicted proteins | sample 9134161 | NCBI WGS metagenome assembly JAEEGG01 (sample SAMN16246543, study PRJNA631951) | gut metagenome | biome: gut microbiome; feature: rumen; material: CR-attached | host: Bos | place: Iran: Karaj | collected 2018-10 | reverse complement strand
AAGTTCAAGGCCGTCAGCGGATTGTCTATCATCATTGTCGGTATCTTGGCTTCGTTGGTCTCGGCTTACATTTATTTCTTTTTGGGTGATTACAGCATTAATACTCCAGCCAAATGGAGGACCACCATCATTGTGGCACTTTGCCTGTTGGTGATAGCCTTTACGACCGTGTTTGTCATGGCCTATTTGAAAGCCAGGCGCTATAGCCTCCGCTTTACCATGGACATGACGATGCGTCGTCTGCTCATCAATTTTTTCATCCCGATGATTGCGGGCGGGTTGCTTTGTGCCGCCCTGTTACTGCAGCAACATTATGGGCTGGTTTCTTCCATTACATTGATTTTCTACGGTTTGGCACTTATTAATAGCAGTAATTTCAGCTATCCCGCCTTGCGTTATCTGGGTTATGCCGAATTGGCCCTGGGACTCATCGACTGTTTCTTGGTCAACTACGCTCTTTTGACTTGGTTCCTTGGTTTTGGCGTGTTTCACATCCTCTTTGGAATCATCTTCCTGTTAAAATATGAAAGGAGCAAATAAGCTATGATAGCCCATTTGGACGGTTTGAACAAGGCTTTCGAAAGCAAGATCAGGCTCGGTATCATGTCGGTGCTGATGGCCAACGAGTCGGTCGATTTCACCACGATGAAATCGCTGCTCGAACTCACCGATGGCAATCTGGCAAGCCACGCCCGAAGCCTCGAGGAATTGGGGTACATCCGTTGTGAAAAGAAGTTCATTGGACGCAAACCCAATACTAGCTATTCGATCACTGAAGAGGGAAGGAAAGCCTTTACCGCTCATATTCAAGCACTTGCATCGTTTTTAGATACCCAACAATAAGTCAACTCTTTTTTTTGACTATTATACTTTGGATTTCAAAGTACTTTAAATATATAAACCTTAAAACTAAACATCATGACAACAACAGAAGAAAACAAGGTAACCAAAGAAGAAAGACCTTCCGAAAACGGCAAACAACAACAAGAGAAGAAAGCCCGTCCGGGATTGAAGCTACTGCTCATCGCAGGCATGTGTGTGGCATTCTTCATTCCGCAGCTCCTTTTGAAGGATTTGGTGTTCGAGCGCCAAAACACCGAAAGCAATGCCGAGAGCGAGGTCTTCGAGAAATGGGCCGGACCGCAAACCGTCACGGGTCCTATTATCAAGGTCGATTATTCGTGGGTTAATGAGAAAGACGGGAAAAAAGAATGCCGTACCAAGGTCATTTTGCCCGAGCAACTCGACGTGAAAGGCCAAGTGAAAACCAAAACGCTGAAACGCGGTATCTACGACTTCAGCGTTTACGAGACGGCCTTGGACATTAGCGGACAGTTCAAGTTGCCAAAAGGTTCCGAAAAATCACAGGATGACTGTGAATGGTATTTCGGAAATGCCAGGATTGTGGTGGGGCTGCCCAACCTGCGCGGCTTGAGTGACAACGTGGTGTTCCATTTGGGCGACACGTCCTACAGCATGGTGGCCGAAACGGGGAACCTCAAAGGACTCACCTGTGAGGTTGACCTTTCCCAACTCCTCGAGGGCGAGACCCTTGACTATTCGCTGGTGTTACCCTTCAAGGGATCAAGCGACCTTATGTTTGCGCCAGTGGGGCAGACTACGACGGTCAGTCTCAGCTCGGATTGTGTCACGCCAAGCTTCAAAGGCTATTATCTCCCCGACGAACGCCAAGTGAACGATGCCGGGTTCACGGCCGAATGGAAAGTGTTGGCCATCAACCGCGACTATCCACAGATTCTCGATGACTCATTCTTTAAATCCTACGAGCATGGCAAATCGGATTTCGACAAATCAGCTTTCGGTGTGGAACTGAAAGTCCCCGTGGAGCAATATCTTCAAACCGACCGCGCCATCAAGTATGCCTTCCTCATCATCTTACTCACTTTTGCGGCGGTATTCTTCGTTGAAATGCGCAAAGCCAAGCCCATCCATCCCGTGCAGTACCTCCTTGTCGGAATCGCACTCATCATTTTCTATACGCTATTGCTGTCGTTCTCCGAACACCTTTATTTCGGGCTCTCCTATCTCATTGCCAGCGTGATGACCATCGGGATGATTGTCGTCTTCATGGCCTCGGTCACCAAGAACAAAAAGACCGCCATGGGCATTGGCCTCCTGCTGGCTGTGCTCTATGCTTTCGTCTATGTCTTGCTGCAATTGGAGAGTTATGCCCTGCTGGTGGGAAGCGTCGGACTCTTCATTATTTTGGGAATTGCCATGTTTGCGACACAAAAAATTGAATGGTACAAGAAAAAAGACTAATTTTGCGGCGAATTTCTGAAACATCAAACACTTAATTCATAAAAACATGGCTTTTAACCTCAGAAACAGAAACTTCCTGAAGTTGTTGGACTTCACTCCGGAAGAGATCAAGTATTTCCTGAAACTCGCTGCTGACCTCAAGGCCGCCAAGTATGCAGGTACCGAACAACCCCGCCTCACCGGCAAGAACATCGCCCTGATTTTCGAAAAGACCTCAACCCGTACCCGTTGCGCTTTTGAAGTCGCCGCCAAGGACCAAGGCGCTCACGTCACCTATCTCGGCCCCACCGGCTCACAGATCGGCGTGAAGGAATCCATGAAGGACACCGCTCGCGTGTTAGGTCGCATGTTCGACGGCATCGAGTACCGTGGCTTCGAGCAGACCATCGTTGAAGAGCTCGCTCAATACGCTGGCGTGCCAGTTTGGAACGGCCTCACTAACGAGTTCCACCCCACCCAGATCCTCGCCGACTTCCTCACCATGCAGGAACACAGCGACAAGCCCCTCAACCAAGTGACCTTTGCTTACTGCGGCGACGCCCGTTTCAACATGGGTAACAGCCTGATGGTAGGTGGCGCCAAGATGGGCATGGATGTCCGTATCGTGGCTCCTAAGAAGCTCCAACCCAGCAAGGAACTCATCGACACCTGCAAGAAGATCGCCAAGGAAACCGGCGCTAAGGTCACTGTGACCGACGACGTGAAGAAGGGCGTCAAAGGCTGCGACTTCCTCTACACCGACGTGTGGGTATCCATGGGTGAACCCGACGAAGTTTGGAAACAGCGCATCGACCTCCTCATGCCTTATCAGGTGAACAAGGAGATGATGAAGGCCACCGGCAACCCGAACTGCAAGTTCATGCACTGCCTGCCCGCTTACCACAACCTCGAGACCAAAGTCGGTCGCGACGTGCACCAGAAGTTTGGTTTGAACGGCGTAGAAGTCACCGAAGAGGTGTTCGAATCAAAGAACAGCATCGTTTTCGACGAAGCCGAAAATCGTATGCACACCATTAAGGCTGTGATGGTCGCTACACTGGGCGATTAATCAAAGCACCAAAAGCAAGACGTTTCTACGTCATTGCGAGCGAAGCGAAGCAATCCAAATGGGTTGCTTCGTTTTTTATAACCCCTTTACGTGGGGTTTCCCTGCTACGAAATCTTTCAGATAAAACGGCTCAAAATAAGCTACGTCAACGAAATCCTTGGCCTTTAAGGCTTGGTCGGCCAACGATGCCATATAACTGGCCGATGGCGCAAAGTCGTCAACGATATTAATCGACTTTACCAAATCAAAGAGGGCGTGAAGTTTGGGCGCACCGTCACCGAAGAGCCACAAACGGGAAGGTGAGAGGTGAGAGGTGAGAGATGAGAGGTAGGAGGACTCTGAATCAAACACCACCGCCTGAGTATCTTGGATCCGATGCATCTCGGCATCAAAAACAGCACAATACACCTCCATGCGGCGCGCGTCGATCATGGGGACGAATAAGTCGCCGGGCTGGACTTGATCACCAAGTTTTTGGCGCATCCCGTATGCCATGGCCTCCAAAGTATCTATCGCCATCAACGGCAAACCTGCAGCATAGCATACTCCTTTGGCAGTACTCACACCGATACGCAAACCCGTGTAGGATCCTGGGCCTTTGCTCACCGCAACAGCATTCAACTGGCTATAATCTATACCCACTTCATCCATCACTTCCTTGATGAAGATGGTGATTTTTTCAGAATGGGCGTTTTGGCCTTTACATTCACGATGCGCCAGTGTGGCAACGCCATCGGTTATCGCTACTGAACACGTAGGAGTGGCTGTTTCAAGACAGAGTATCATTTTTGAAAACTTTTTTGCAAAAATAAGAAATTTTGTATCTTTGTAGTTTCTAAATTGGAATAATATGCGAATTTTAGTCACGGGTGGTTCCGGTTTTATAGGCACGCACACTTTAGTGGAGCTTTCTGCCGCCGGTCACGAAACGGTAGTCATCGACAATTTATCCAACTCCAACCCAATAGCTTTGACAAGAGTTGAAGAACTGATAGGAAAAAAGATTCCTTTCCATAAAGTCGATATCCGCGACCGCGAAGGTCTTAACCACGTGATGGATCAATACCATTTCGACGCTTGCATCCATTTTGCCGGACTGAAAGCTGTGGGTGAATCCGTTGAAAAACCCTGGGAATACTACGAAAACAACATCGGCGGTACCCTCGTGCTGCTCGACGTGATGCGCCAACACGGATGCAAGAACATCATCTTCTCTTCGTCCGCCACGGTTTACGGTGATCCCGCTGAGATTCCAATTACGGAAAAATGCCCAAAAGGCCATTGCACCAACCCTTACGGCCAAACCAAGAGCATGCTTGAGGAAATCATGATGGACATGCAAAAGGCCGACAAGGAATGGAACATCGTGCTGCTGCGCTATTTCAACCCCATCGGTGCCCACCCAAGCGGCAGGATAGGGGAGAACCCTAACGGCATCCCTAATAACCTGATGCCTTACGTCACCCAAGTAGCTGTGGGCAAACGCCCTGAACTCGGTGTGTTCGGCAACGATTACGACACCCACGACGGCACTGGTGTCCGCGACTACATCCATGTCGTCGACTTGGCCCGTGGCCATGTGGCTGCCCTGAAAGCCATTGAAAGGAAATGCGGCATCGCCATCTATAACCTCGGCACAGGCCAAGGTTACTCCGTGCTCGATGTGGTGAAAACCTTCGAAAAGGTCAATGGCATCAAGATTCCATACAGCATCAAGCCACGAAGAGCCGGCGACATCGCCACCTGCTATTCCAATCCCGCCAAGGCCGAAAAAGAACTCGGATGGAAAGCCCAATACGGCTTGGAAGAGATGTGCCGCGACTCATGGAACTGGCAACATAACAACCCTGAAGGATTTTAATTGCGCGTAAACTATACAAACTATGGACAAAGTAACTCTATTGCCTTACGACAGGATCTACAAGAACTTCATCGATGAGAAATATCTCCACGATGGACACGACGAGTATTTCTATCGTAACCAACAAGTCAAAAAACCGGCTTCGGGATGGCGTCACTTACACTCTGATGAAATCGAGAGGCTGGTGAAAAACAGCAACACGGCGACCAACTGGGATGAGATCATGGTGACCGACCAGTTCGACACCAACATGATCCGTAACAACCATTTCTTCGGGTTGTGCCGAATCGGCTGCGTGAGCAATGAGATTCTTCAGTATCACGACCTCCGTGTTCCCGTTGGCATCACCAACAGCAGCATCATCTCGTGCGATATCGGCGACTACGTTGCCATCCACGATGTGCATTACATGGCCAATTACATCATTGGCGACAAATGTATCCTGTTCAACATTCAGGAGATCTCCACCACCGACCATTCCAAATTCGGCAACGGCATCATCAAAGAGGGCGAACCTGAAGACGTTCGTGTGTGGCTCGAGGTGATGAATGAGAATGGCGGCCGTCAGATCCTTCCTTTCGACGGCATGATCACCGCCGACGCTTACCTTTGGGCAAAATATGTTGATGACAAACCGCTGCAACAGCGCTTGTTTGAGATCACCAATAACGCTTTCGACAAGCATCGTGGCTACTATGGCACCATCGGCGAGTGTTCAGTCATTAAAAACTGCTGGATCCTTAAGGATGCCAAGATCGGCCCACATTGCTACATCAAAGGCGCCAGCAAACTCAAAAACGTCACCATCAACTCATCAGAGGAAGAGCCTTCACAGATCGGCGAAGGAGTAATCTTGGTGAACGGCATTACCGGTTATGGCTGCCATATCTTCTACTCTGTGGTGGCTACCCGTTTCGTGTTGGGTGATAACTGTAACCTCAAATACGGAGCCCGTTTAATCTATTCCGTCCTGGGCGACAACTCCACCATCTCATGCTGCGAGGTGTTGAATAACCTCATCTTCCCATCGCATGAGCAGCATCACAACAACTCATTCCTGATTTCCGCCTGCGTGATGGGTCAGAGCAACATGGCCGCCGGCGCCACCTTGGGCTCTAACCACAACAGCCGTGCTACCGACGGCGAAATCGTTGCCAGCCGTGGATTCTGGCCAGGATTGTGCTCCAGCATCAAACACTCCTCGAAATTCGCCTCATTCACCCTGCTGTCGAAGGCCGACTATCCCAACGAGATGAACATCATGTTGCCGTTCTGCTTGGTGAACAACAACACCAAGACCAACGAACTGGAGATCATGCCCGCCTACTGGTGGATGTACAACATGTTCGCCATCGCACGCAACACCTCGAAATATCAGAAACGCGACACCCGCAAGCGTAAGATTCAAAACATCGAGTTCGACACCTACGCCCCCGACACCATGGAGGAGACCATCGAGGCCCGCAAGCTCCTTGAGGTTTGGGTAGCCAAGGCTTATCTCCGCACCAAGGGCGAAAATCCTGATACCTACGAATATTACGATTTGAGAGGCATCGGCAAGAACCTGCTCGACAATGAGCCAGAGACCTGCAAGAAGCTGGAGGTGTTCGGTGAGAACATCGAGAAGAGCAAGCGTAACGTCCGCATCCTGAAGGCTTACCAAGCCTATCACGCCTACGGCGACATGCTCATCTATTACGCCGTGAAGAACATCATCCAATACCTCGAAAACCATGAAGATGCCAGCATCGAAAAACTGAGCCAGATGATGAAAGGCAAACGCCTCCGCAAATGGATCAACTTGGGTGGACAGACCATGCCCGAAGAAGACGTCGACCAGTTGCGCGACGACATCCGCACCGGCGTACTTAACAGCTGGAAGGAAATCCACGAGCGTTACAACGAACTATGGAAACGCTATCGCATGGAAAAACTCCGCCATGCTTACTTCTCGCTGATGTTCCTCTACAAGGACGAGACCGACATACTGACCCCAGAGATGTGGAACGATTGTCTTGACAAGGCCATTAAGATCCAACAGTTCATCTGCGACCAGGTGTTCGAATCCCGTAAGAAGGACTACGACAACCCGATCCGCAGCGCCACCTTCCGCAACGAGGAAGAAAAAATCGCTGTAATAGGCAAGATCGAAGATGTCTCCTTCGTTAAGCAAATCAAGAAAGAAACCGAGGAATTCATCGCCTCAATCAACAAAATTCGTAACAACTAAAAAATAACATAACATGAGAGTAATTATTGAATCAAACTATGAAAAAATGTCGCGCTGGGCGGCCAACCACATTGTTGAACGCATCAACGCCTTCAAACCTACCGCCAAAAAGCCCTTTATCTTAGGACTTCCCACCGGCTCTACCCCAATTGGCACCTACAAGGAATTGGTGAAGCTTTACAAAAAAGGCAAGGTCTCTTTCAAAAACGTGGTGACCTTCAACATGGACGAATACGTTCAGATTCCTGAGGACCATCCAGAGAGCTACCACAGCTTCATGTGGAACAACTTCTTCAAGCACATCGACATCAAGAAGGAGAATGTGAACATCCTCAACGGCAACGCCAAGGATCTGGAAAAGGAATGTGCCCGTTATGAAGAGAAGATCAAGAGCTATGGCGGCATCGACCTGTTCATGGGCGGCATCGGCCCTGATGGCCACATCGCCTTCAACGAACCCGGCAGCTCACTGACCTCACGCACCCGTGTGAAGAGCCTGACCACCGATACCATCATCGCCAACTCACGCTTCTTCGAGAACGACATCAACAAGGTGCCGAAGACCGCTTTGACCGTTGGTGTGGGTACCGTGATGGACAGCCGCGAGGTGATGATCCTGGCCAATGGCCATGGCAAAGCCCGCGCTTTGGCACACGCCATCGAAGGCGGTGTCAGCCAGATGTGGACCGTCAGCGTGCTCCAGATGCACCCTAAAGGCATCATCGTGTGCGACGACGCTGCCTGCGACGAATTGACTTACGGTACTGTTAAATACTTCAAAGACATCGAGAAAGACAATCTTTAATGAAGAGTTTCGCAATCATAGGCGTGGGGGGATACATCGCCCCACGCCATCTTAAAGCTATCAAGGACACAGGTAACAATCTGGTCTCCGCCTACGATAAAAACGACAGCGTGGGGGTGATGGACAGTTATTTCCCTAAGGCTGCTTTTTTTACTGAACAAGAACTTTTCGACCGACACAACACTAAACTAAAAGACCGGGGCGAACAGATCGACTATGTCAGCGTCTGTACCCCTAACTACTTGCACGACGCCCACACCCGTTACGGACTGCGTTTAGGCGCTGACGTCATTTGCGAGAAACCGCTCGTGCTCAACCCTTGGAACATCGACGGTCTGCACAACGTCGAAGAACGTACCGGCCATAAGGCCTATACCATCCTGCAACTCCGCCTTCACGATAAGATTGTCGCGTTGAAAAAGAAAGTGGAGGAAGGACCTAAAGACAAAATCTATGACATCGACCTGACCTATATCACCTCGAGGGGCAACTGGTACTATGCCTCTTGGAAAGGCAATGTCAATAAAAGCGGCGGCGTAGCCACCAACATCGGCGTGCATTTTTACGACATGCTGAGCTGGATTTTTGGCGCCGTCAAAACAAACATCGTTCACGTGGCCTCACACGACCGCGTGGCAGGTTACATGGAGCTTGAAAAAGCCCGTGTACGTTACTTCCTGAGCATCAATGGCGACACCCTGCCGCTCAATGCCGTGGAAGGCGAGAAACGCACTTACCGCACGCTCTGCATCGACGGTGAAGAGTTCGAGTTTAGCCAAGGCTTCACTGAACTCCACACCAAGAGTTATGAGGAGATTTTGGCAGGACGCGGCTTCGGCATCGAAGAAGCCCGCAACTGCATCAACATTGTCTACGAGATCCGCAACGCAACGCCCATCGGACTCAAAGGCGACTATCACCCTTTGGCAAGACTTGAATGTGTATCCCATCCTTTTGGCTGGGCTTAATATATATTATGAACAACTACTGCATCATTATGGCTGGCGGCATTGGAAGCCGCTTCTGGCCCCTCAGTAAAGATAATTATCCCAAACAATTCCTCGATATACTTGGCACGGGTAAGAGCTTTATCCGTAGCACCTACGAACGTTTCAGTCCCGTTATCCCGGACGAGAACTTCCTGGTGGTGACCAACAAGAACTACAAGCAATTGGTGCTCGAACAGCTGCCCATGCTCAAGCCCGAACAAGTGCTTTGCGAACCCGCACGCCGCAACACGGCTCCTTGTATTGCATACGCCTGCTACCGAATCCAAAGCCAATGCAAAGATGCCAATATCGTGGTCACTCCCGCTGACCATCTCGTCACCAACGAGCGTGAGTTTGAACGCATCATCCGTCTTGGTTTCGATTTCTTGGCCAAAAACCGTCAAGCCCTGATGACCATTGGCATCAAGCCTTCAAGACCTGAAACGGGTTACGGCTATATCCAAGTGCCCAAGCAGGCTTCTTTGCCCGAAGTGGTGAAGGTGGAGATGTTCAAGGAAAAACCCGACTATGACACTGCTGTGAAGTTCGTTGCTGATGGTAACTACTTTTGGAACTCCGGCATCTTCCTCTGGACTTTAGAAGGCATCATGAACGCCTTTAAGCGCAACCTTCCCGACATGGTGAAACTCTTCGACGAGGGCAAGGACCAGTTCGGCACTCCTGCTGAGCTGGACTTTATCAACCAGAAGTTCCTCGACTGCCAAAACATCAGCATCGACTACGGCATCATGGAGAAGTCGCCCGACACCTACACTATCCCCGCCGACTTTGGCTGGAGCGATATTGGTACTTGGGGTTCCTTGTTCACCCACGTCCAAAAAGACGCCCAAGGCAACGCCCTGCGAGGCAAGGTAGTCTCGGTGGACAACAAGAACACCATAATTAATATAGAAGACGGCACCGAAGCCGTGGTGGAAGGCCTGGAAGACTACTTGGTGGCTTATCGCGACCACTCCCTGTTGGTGTGCCGACTCCACGACGAACAGCAAATCAAGATTTGGATTGAAGGATTGAAGTAATGGAAAAACAACCGCTCGTCTCTGTCATCACTCCATGCCACAACATGGAGAAGTATGTAGCCGAAACGGTCCAATCGGTTAGAAACCAAACCCATTCCCATTGGGAGATGCTCATTGTTTGCGACGCCTCTACCGATGGAACGGTTGATATTCTCAAATCGTTAGCAGCACAGGACGAACGGATTAAACTCACCATAATAAATTCTCATTCAGGTATTGCAGAAGCTCGTAACCAAGCTATAAAACAGGCTCAAGGGCACTATCTCGCTTTTTTGGATGCAGATGATCTTTGGTACCCCGAAAAACTGGAACGACAGCTGCAATTCATGCAAGATAAAGGCATCGGATTCAGCTTTTCAAGCTATGATTTGATCGATGAAACGGGGCAACTCTTAGGCAAAACCGTGGAAGCCTCCAAAGACATGAGTTACGACGATTACCTACGCAACACCATTATCGGATGCTCCACCGTCATGGTTGACACCGACATTGTCGGACCTGTGACCGTGCCTCAGTTTCGCACCAGCGAAGATGCCGCAACCTGGCTCGATATCCTTAAAAAAGGCCATGTTGCACATGCCATTGCTCAACCTTTGGTGTCCTATCGAATCCGTAGAAAATCAGCCAGTTCAAACAAATTGAAGGCTTCGTATGATCTATGGACGGTGTACCGTCGTCATGAAAAACTACCATTTTTCAAGGCGCTCCACTATTTTAGCTGCTACGCTTTCAATGCCATAAAAAAACGCCTGTGATGTCTGATTTCCATCTCTATCGGAAGGCTTGGCGTTTCTCGGGAGCGCCACACGAAGAGCCAAAGTTAACTCAAGAGGAGTGTCGAGCTCTTTTGAAACAAGGCGGGTTGTTGGTTAGGAACACTTTTGATTTTGACGACCCAAAAGAATCCAAGTTTTGGTTTGTCATCAAAGACCGTTTTAAAGGCATGGATGAATTGAGTTCAAGGGTAAGGAACAAGATCCGTCATGCACAAAAAACATTTGATTATCGCCTTATCGACCAAGCCTTGTTGCTGGAAAAAGGCTATCCTATCATGGCCGAGACCTACGCTGATTACAGCGTTTCGGATCGCACCATGAACGAAGCCGTTTTCAAAGCTTATCTCACAGAGCATACATTCGACTGTTGGGGCGTTTTCGATAAAGAAAATTCTGAGTTGATCGGTTTCAGTTGCGTCAGACGATGGAATGACAGTTGCGAGTATGACCTGAGTGGCATCATGACCCGTTACAAACGCGATGGCAGCTATCCCTACTATGGGCTTTATCACGCCATGAATGAATACTATCTCCAGGAAAAAGGATTCAAATACGTTTCAGACGGCACCAGGAGCATCACCGAACATTCACAAATTCATGAATTCCTGATTCAAAACTTCAATTTCAGGAAGGCCTATTGCCATCTGGCGGTCCATTACAATTGGTGGATGAAAATTGCCGTGAAGATACTTTATCCTTTTAGGAAAATCATTCCTATTCCTCAGGTAAAGGCGATTCTCAATATGGAACGGATGGCCCGCTAAACGTCATTGCGAGGAGTGAAACGACGAAGCAATCCACTGTTGCCGAGTGTGGATTGCTTCGCTGCGCTCGCAATGACAAAGGCATAAAAAAAGTAGAAACCCAAACGGACTCCTACTCAAAAAATTAATAACATGAAATGCGCCCCCTTCAGGACTTGAACCTGAGACCCCCTGATTAACAGTCAGATGCTCTAACCAACTGAGCTAAGGAGGCATTTGCGGCTGCAAAGGTACAGCTTTTTTTTATCCCTGCAAGTTTTTTTTCATTTTTTTTTATCTTTGCATTTTCAATCATACAAAAATTATGGCTTACAAAAACATTCTCGGCATAGGCAATGCCTTAGTCGACATACTGACACAGATATCTGACGATGACATTTTAAAACAGTTGAATCTGCCCAAAGGATCCATGCAACATGTGGACGCAGCCAGCTCCAAATCCGTAGGAGAGGCCTTGAAACAACACGATAGGGCTATGGCGGCAGGAGGCTCCTCGGCCAACACCATCAGCGGCGCCGCCAAGCTTGGCGTCGAAACGGGTTATATTGGCAAGGTTGGCAAGGATGAACATGGAAAATTCTTTGAGAACGAGATGGTGAAGACCAACGTCAAGCCGTTGATGATGACCACGGCAACGCCTACCGGTTGCGTTCAAGCCATCATCTCCAAGGATGGCGAGCGCACTTTTGCCACCTATCTCGGTGCCGCTTTGGAGTTGTCGCCCGACGATCTGAAGCCCGAGTTGTTTGACGGTTGGGATATCCTTTACGTGGAAGGCTATCTGGTGTTCAACCGTCCTTTGGTTGACCGTGCCTTGGAAATCGCCAAGAGCAAAGGCATGAAGGTTGCCATGGATCTGGCCAGCTTCAACGTGGTGGAAGGCAACCGCGACTACATGATGGACATCATCAAGAATAGCGTCGACATTGTTTTTGCCAACGAGGAAGAAGCTAAAGCTTTGACAGGATTGGAAGATCCAGAGGCTTCATTGCATGAAATCGCCTCGATGTGCGACATCGCCGTGGTGAAAGTCGGGCCAAAAGGTGCCTACGTACAACATGGCGACATGGTGGTGAAGGTGGATCCAATTCCAGCAAAAGTCATTGACACCACAGGCGCTGGCGACATGTGGGCCGCGGGATTTATGGCAGGTTTGGTGAAAGGCGAAACGCTTGAGAAATGCGCTCATATGGGTGCTATTTTGGCCGCCAACATCATCGAAGTAATCGGCGCAAAAATGGATGAAAACCGTTGGAAAAAAATATTCTTTGAAATCAACTGAATTTTAGTAACTTTGCAGCCTCAAATCCCAAAGGAAGATTAATCAACAAAATAATAAGACATTTAGATAAACAATGAAGGAATTCAAAACTAACGAAATCCGGAACATCGCCTTGATCGGCGCTGCGAAGTCCGGCAAGACCACCCTCGCTGAGAACATGCTCTTCGAAGGCAAGGTCATCAACAGAAAAGGAAGCACGGAAGAAAAGAACACCGTCTCCGACTATCGTCAAATCGAGATGGACCGTCAGATCTCCGTCCATGCCGCCATGATGTACACCATCATCAACGACAAGAAGATCAACATTCTTGACGCACCTGGCTTCAGCGACTTCTCAGGCGACATCATCTCCTGCCTCACCGCTGCCGACACCGCAGTCCTGACCGTCAACGCACAAGCCGGCGTGGAAGCTACCACCGAAAACGCTTGGCGTCACACCGTGACCACCAAGAAGCCCGTGGTGTTCTTCATGAACCAGCTCGACCACAGCAACGCCAACTTCGACAACGCCATCCGTAACTTGAAGGAATACTTCGGCGACAAGGTCACCCCGATCCAGTACCCTGTTTCGACCGGTGAAGACTTCAACGCTGTCATCGACCTCATCCTCATGAAGATGTTGGTCTTCAAGAATGGCAACGGCGCTCCTGAGATCCAGGACATTCCCGCCGCTGAGATGGCTAAAGCCGAAGAGCTGCACAGCAACCTCATCGAGCATGCCGCTGAAGGCGACGAAGCCCTCATGGAGAAGTTCTTCGAAGAGATGACCCTGAGCGAAGAAGACATGGAAAAGGGTATCCGCCTGGGTATCATGAACCGTGACTTGTTCCCGGTGATTTGCGGCGCTGCCAAACGCGGCGTTGGCGTGTATCGTCTGTGCGAATTCCTCATCAACGCCTGCCCGTCACCCGCTGACCTGCCAGCCATCAAGGCTGAAAACGGCACCGAGTTCCACAACAGCAACGACGACCCGACCGCTTTGCAGATCTTCAAGGTGACCACCGAGCAGAACCTCGGCGACGTGGCTTGGATGCGCGTCTACGGCGGCACCCTCAGCAAGAGCCAGGATCTCGTGAACCCACGTACCGGCAACAAGGAACGTATCTCACAGCTCCTCATGTTCCGCGGTAAGAACCGTGAAGAAGTTGAAAAAGTCAACGCTGGTGACATCATCTGCACCATCAAGCTGAAAGATGGCCGCGTAGGTGACACTTTGGTTGACGCTAAGGTGGCTGAAGCCGCTTTTGCTCCTATCCCGTTCCCGGAACCCATCTTCCAAGTCGCCATCAAGGCTGCCAACTCACAGGAAGACGAAAAGCTGGGCGGCATCCTCAACGATATGCACAAGACCGACCCGACCGTCATCGCCGGCATGTCACGCGAGCTCCGTCAGAACATCCTCCAGTGCCAGGGCGAATATCACCTCAACACCCTGAAGTGGTACTTCGACAACGTCTATAAGATCGGCGTTGAGATCAGCACTCCTAAGGTTCCTTACCGTGAGACCATCACCAAGTCAGCCAAGGCCGACTATCGTCACAAGAAACAATCCGGTGGTAGCGGTCAGTTCGGTGAGGTGCACCTCTGGTTGGCTCCTTACTTCGAAGGCTACACCGATCCTGAAGAACTCGCCGTGCGTACCAAGGAAGAGTACGAACTGCCTTGGGGCGGTAAGCTCATCTTCGCCAACTGCGTGGTTGGTGGTGCCATCGACGCTCGCTTCATGCCCGCCATCCTGAAGGGTATCAACGAACGTTTAGAGCAAGGTCCTCTGACCGGTTCATACGCTCGTGACATCATCGTTTACGTGTATGATGGTAAGATGCACCCCGTTGACTCCAACGAAATGGCCTTTAAGATCGCTGGTCGTATGGCCTTCTCAATGGCATTTAAGAACGCTGGCCCGAAGATCATGGAGCCTATCTATGACCTCGACGTGCGCATGCCCGCCGACCTCATGGGTGCCGTCATGACCGACCTTACCGGCCGCCGTGGCATCGTGATGGGTATGGATAGCGACCATGGCTACCAGACCATCCACGCCAAGGTTCCGTTCGCCGAAATGGACCGTTACTCAACCACCCTCAGCTCACTGACCTCAGGCCGTGGCACCTTCACCATGAAGTATGCCGAGTACGCTCAGGTTCCCGCCGACGTGCAACAGCGCCTGCTCAAGGAATACGAAGAGAGCCAGAAGGAAGAAGAGTAATTTTCTTACAATCGCCGTCATTGCGAGCGCAAGCGAAGCAATCTATTAGAAAATCCCGTCAGCGATGGCGGGATTTTTTGTTATCTTTGCATCTATGAAATGTTTGATTTGGCTCTTATCGGTTATCTTGATACCTTTGTCGGCCATCGACACGCTGATGCAGTCGCAGCCTGACAGCGCCTGGACCTTGCTGTTGGATGAACCGACCGATGAGCCTTATTACCAGCTGTTGCTCTCAGAGCAGAGGATCTGTTGAACGAATAATGCTTTTGGACATGAAACAGAACATTCTTGTTATTCTATCCTTGCTAATCAGCTCCATTACCGGAGGCGGGGAACTACTGGCCCAGCAATGGGAAATCGAGCTTCCCAACCGCACCGATATGTTGCACGGTTTTGTCACAGAAGACAACACCTTGGTGATAGTTGGCGGCTTTTATGTGCCCGAGGACTCCTGTTCCGATGGAATCATGATGCGCGTGCATGATGACGGGCAGTATGAATTAAAGACCTTTCCTCCTAACGGCAACAAGCATCTGGAATTCGAGGGCGTGTATCCGCTGCCCAACGGCGGGTATTTTACCATTGCATCCAACTATGTTTTTGACTTCCCGACAAAGTTAGGCGACCTTTCCATCATGATCCTTGACGAAGACATGAACATCACCTGGGAGCAAACCTTTCAAGCCGAGGATTTTGATGGCTTTGACGGAAGCTGCTCCGTCATGGACGACGACGGAACCGTTGTGGTGCTGGCAACGGCGAGAAGGCCGGGTCCCTATGGGCGCACAGATTACAATGGGGTGCTGTTCCGTTTTACATTAGAGGGCGAGTTACTACAGTGCCGCTATCTTGTGGCCGATCCACCAGACCCTATAGCTTACATGTACTCAATCAGGGACATACAAATCGTCAATGACACTTACAGCGACCGTACCATCGCCTTGGGCGATGGTCCTAACGGCATCCCGTCGCTGCTGATTTTCGACCATGAGTTCAACCTGTTGGATTGCCCGCAACTGAACGACCCTTCCATTCCCGACACCGTCTTGAGTTATCTCCTTCACCGCCATGTCTTCTATCCGCGTTCTGATTACTGGTACAATGAGAACGAGATCCTTGTCTCAGGTCACCAAGACGACACCACACATGGCATACACAACCATTATCACCTGCTTGTGGGTCGTGTAAATCTTCAAGGTGAAGTTCTCCAAAAGACCGAAATCCTTAAGCAAGACTCGCTGACTTACAACCTGGCGATGGCCTACGCCAACGACAGTACCGTCTATGTTGCGGCCAGATGCCACACGGTAAACTGGTCAATCCCTCTTTATCCCCACTATTACCTGCTGACCACCGGATTGGAGCTGCTGGGGCGCATTGAGCTGTGGGACAAATTGAACTATTTTCCCCTTGGATTGTTTGCGACCACCGACGGAGGATGCTTCAGTTTTATGGAAAGAAGCACGCTTTACTACGATGAGACCCAACCCAAGATCGTTCGTTTCAACCGCGATGACTTCCATCCCATATCCATCAGCGTCAAGGAGACACCTTTGTCGGATCTACACGCCAATGCCTTTCCCAACCCCGCCAAGGATGAGTTGAACATCGACATTTCAAGTCTACCCCAAGGCGTTGAGCACCGCATCCGAATCACCGATGTCCATGGACACCCTTGTCTGGACCGAGTCATCCACGGCCAAGGCAATGTGCTCACCCTTTATGTCGCCAACCTGTCGGCAGGTATCTATACATACGCTATTTGTCGCCAGGAGCATACCGTACTATCAGGCAAATTTGTGAAGGAATGAATCTCTAAAAATAAGTATCAATAAAACCGTAAACCATGAAACGATTCTTCGAATACTTATTCTTTAAATATTACAATTGGGCAATAAAAGTAGGTGATGGAGATATTCCATCGACCACATCGGTAATGTGTATTTCATTAGGTATCACGTTATATTGTATAGACATTGCCATGGCGTACTCTTTCTTCATAGCTCCCCAATCTATTGTTACCAATATTTACAAGTTTTTATTTCCCTCGGTATTTCCCCTTACGTTCGTTTTATTATATTGCACACTCGTCATCAAAGATAAAGATAAACAAATCATGGAAAAACACCGTGAAGAATGGACAGGAAAAAAGCATTTAGGGGCTGTGTTATTTCCTATCATTGCTATTTTGATATATGGAATGGAATTGTTTATTAAAATGCAGATGAACAGAGGTTTGCTATGAGCTATTTGTGGCATTCATATACCGGCTACGACCGCCAGCGCATCTTCATGGAGGAGCATGTGGGCAACAAGGTTCGCACCAAGCGCTATGTGGGCAACTGCGAGTATGTGGCTTATGGTCTCAAGGACAATCTCGGCAGCTGGACAACCATCACCGACGAAAACGGCGAAGTGCAGCAACGCCTGAATTATGACGCCTGGGGCAACCTGCGTAACCCGAGTACTTGGGTGAACTACACCGTCAATGACACGTATGAAAAACCTCTGTTCGACAGAGGATACACCGGCCATGAGCACCTCAGCAGCTTCGGCCTCGTCAACATGAACGGCCGCATGTACGACCCCTTGATGTCGGCCTTCCTGTCGCCCGACCGCTACGTGCAGGACCCCATGAGCGCCCAGGGTTTCAACCGATATGCCTATTGCCTTTACAATCCGCTAAGGTACATCGACCCGTCTGGTTGGCTGGCGGGAAGTGGTGGTCCGAGTTACCCGATTAATACGGTTACTATCGAAGGACAGCTATACATCGTCTTACCTGAATTTACCGTTACGTCAACGCCAATTCTCGACAACGAGTTCGTCTATACCCCGTATTATGGCGGCAGCCGAGGCGACCAATGGGACTTTGACAACAGCCGGCCTTCCCAAGATGGTGGCGGTGCTGGTGGCGGTAACCATGGAGGGAGCTCAAAAAACACAACGCCAGACCCAAATATCAATATCGAAATCGCTTCTAAACTATTGATTTCCGCCAATGTATATACCTCTATTGAGTCATCCTTATACTTTAATAGGTTAACAAGGACATGGAGGGATAAAATGGATATTTTCAGAAGCTTTGACTTTAACGGCAACGGCTCTACGGGAGGGAAGATTAGTTACGGAAAGTTGATGAGCAATAAATATACTAACGCAGGAAGAATAATAGGATCTTTGGGCGTTTTTATTTCAGTAAATCAATGTATAAACGCCACTTCCGTCGATAGTCAATTGGAGTACGGATTTGATGCATTTATTGGTTTTTCGGGGGTAGTGGCACCGGAGTATTTAGGATTTGTATCAACGATTTGGTTTTTGGGTGGAAAACAGATTACTTTTTGGTACGGAAAGACCACCATAATACCCATGATGAATAACGGAATCAACCCTGGCCAAATGGAATACCAACCATTTAAATAAACCTATGAAGGATTTATTTTATTATAGTGTCTATAAAATAGCAAAGTTTTATAAAAAGACTCAATGGGCTCTTGATTATGTGGCACAAGGCTACTTTATATTATTTTTTGCATTTACATGTTATTTATTGTCAATAATACGTGTTTTACTATACTTATTCAATATCAATTTTAGTAAAATATGTATAATAATCGCAAGTATTCCTTTGATTATTGAGATTTCGTTTTTTAATCAATTATTTCCCAATGCTCAGGACAAATACAATATGTATGAAAAGAATTTGATAAATGAAAAGAACAGGTGGTTTAAGGGATTATTAGTGTTTTTGTTTTTGTTGTTATCTTTAACATGTTACATCCTTGTCTCCGTCTATTTAAAAGAATAATTTGAAACCAAGGTCGATCTTTAACTATAAAATATGCTTGATTACCTGACTATAGATTAAAACCGTTATTCATGCCGCTGAAAAGATATCTGTTTTTGTAATTTAGCCACTCGAAAGGACAACATGAGCAACCTTGAGGAGACCTTCGAATACGACAGCCAGAACCGCCTGAAAAAGGTGTGGCTGGGACCGACGCTGACAGGTGCGTCGGTCTACGACAGCTATGGTCGCATGACGGCCAAGACCGCCAACGGACAGCTTGTTTTCTATGACGCAGAGTTCGGCATAACGGCCAAGCCCCATGCCATGAATGCTGCAACAACTGTCGCTGAAAACTTCCCCCAAGTATCTCAGACCGTCACCTATACCGGCTTCGACAAGGTGTGCAAGATCAAGCAGGGCAACGACAGCCTGTGTTATACCTATGGCTACGACAGGCAGCGCATCTTCATGGAGGAACATGTGGGCAACAGGGTTCGCACCAAGCGTTATGTGGGCAACTGCGAGTATGTGGCTTATGGTCTCAAGGACAACCTCGGCAGCTGGACAACCATCACCGACGAAAACGGACGAAGGAAGGAGAAATAAAAACCGCTACACCCCCTTGCGGGGAAAGGAAAAGTGTTGTATTTTTGCAGGCAAATAGGGACGGTGGTGCGCCCAGCGCATCCCGTACCGCTCCCCGCCAGATTGGTGTCAATCGATCTGGCGGTTGACTTTTAGAGGCTTCTATGCTGGTGATCCGCTTCATGGCCATTCGCCAGCAAATATAATAGTGAAAATTTCATTAATTCATACGAAGGCACTCCGCGAGCTGACCGCTCAGGCCTTTAGAATGACCGTGCGGTGGATCCGATACTGTCGGCCTTGATCTTTTGGTTCTTTTGCATCAAGGCAAAAGAACAAAGAAACAAAAGAAACAATAGTTATCAACAATCCTGCCTTATCGGGTGGGATTGTTGTTTTTTTTATAATTTTGCAATTTATACAATGTTTTTGAGTTATAACAAAGCAATTTAATATCACTATGAAACACAAAATCACAACCATCATGCTGGTGCTTCTGGCTACCTTCATCACCTTGGGCGGCACCACCAGCTGCAAAAGCAAGAAACAATTGGCTAAAGAAGCCGCTGAAGCTGAATACAAGGCCAGAGTGAGCGAAGCCGTCAGAGATCTCACCGCCATCCTTAACGACGAAGTGGTTTGGACTCTCGAAGAAAAGGAAAACCGCGTGCAGAACATCAAGGATTGGAACCTGCAGAACGCTGAAGTGGACGACCTGCTCTTCCAAGTTGAGAAAAAATTGGCCCGCGAACGCGCCCAGGCCGAACAAAGAGCAAGAGAAGAAGCCGAAGCAGCCAGAGCCGCCGAAGAGGCCAGACAACCCAAAAACGTGCTTGAGAAAAACTTCGCAAGCATCTGCAGCGCCTCAAGCGTCACCCAAGCCAACCGCATCATCAACGAAACACTGAATCTTTTCGAATCCAACAACGTCCCTGTGCTCATCATCATCAGCCAAGCCGGTGGATTCAACGATTATGACCGCCCAACGACCATCGAAAACTACTTGAATTACATCAAGGATCAAAAGGTCAACCGCAACAAGGTCTATAACCTGAAAACCAACGACAACGGAAAAATCACCGAAGTAGAACTCATCAAAAAATAAGTAAGTAACATGAAAAAGATATTGGTTATGCTCGCCATCGTCCTGTTCGCAGGTACTGCAATGGCACAACAAGAAGAAATCAGTTTTGAACGCAAACAGGCCATCGACAGTCTCGCCCTCGAGAAAGTCCGCGACCTCAGCAAATACATCAAGATCGTAGGATCAAAGGAAACCGCTTGGAGCGAAGCCAACCGCGTGATCGACCGCGCCGAAGAGCTGTTCATGAGCAACGCTGAAATCGGCGTTTCCTCAGTGGCTTCAAACAACATCAAGTACTACAAAGTACGCCCCTATATGGAGCACCTGATGCGCCTCAACTACGACCGCGTAGAAATTGAATGGTACAACATCGAATACGTTAGCGACCTCCAGCGCCAACCCGACGGCACCTATGTGGGTGTCATCACCATCTTCCAGACCTTCCGTGGCTACGACAAAGAAGGCAACCTGGCCTACAAAGACACCACCAAGAAAGACATCACCGTCTACGTGAAACGTAAGGAAACCCAGATCGGTGGCCGCATGATCGGCTTCTGGGATGTGATGCTTGGCGACATGAGAGTGAAGGAAACCACAAATAAATGAGAAGACAGAAGATAGAAGACAGAAGACAGAAAATAAAAGGAGGGTGGTTTTCCACCCTTCTTGTTCTGTTTTTGTTATTAGACTTGGGTGCAATGCCATTGGCAGCCCAATCCATCGGCGACGTCCACATGGATGAAGCCAACCTCTACGCCATGACCAAGCAGATGGGTCAGTTTATCCGTCGTTTCAACTACGAAGAAGATCAGTTCGGCTACAAAATCAACCCGAAAAGCCACGACTATCACAACAAACAGAAAAGACAACAGTCGTTGGGTATCCTCTTCGACCAAGAGACCTACGGCAATCAGCCCGATCTTCAACGCTTCTTTATCGAAGATGTCACCGCTACCGACTCCACCTTTATGACCTTCCTCGGCGGCCGTTGGTACTCCGAGGTTTCAGCCACCTTCAAGTACAACGGAAAACTCGTCAACCTGATCATGATCCTCGGTGTAGAACAAGAGGGATTGGGATCAAAATGGGTGCTTAACAACATCTATTTCTCTGAATTCAACAAGCTTTTCCCCACTGGTGAAATCACCGAAAAGGAAAAGCATTTTTTGCATCCCATGAGTCACGAGCTCGACTTCATGAACATCTACAAGATCTTCAAGGAGCCCGAAATTATCGAATATTACGCCTCCAAACGGTTCGAGCCCGATTATCTCACCCTATTCTTTTACGAAATCAAAAAGGGAAATCTGATTTTCCAACACGTGGACTCGGTGAAGTTCCACGTTTTCCAAATCAAGGACTGGTATTTCGAAGTGTCGTGGTTTAACCGCAACGGCAGCAACGCCGGATGGCTCATCTCCAACTTGATTTACCTCCCTGAAAAGGATAAAAAAGACTTAATTAAATTCTACGAACCATGAAAAAAACTGTCGCACTGGCCATTTTGCTGTGCTGCATCATCGTCAACGGCACAGCCCAAAAGAAAAAACAAAACACCGGCGGCTTGACCAAGGAAGAATTGGCCACTTACGAAGTGGAAATCCATAAGATGGTGAACTATTTGCAGGAAACGCTGAACTTCATCGGCGATCCCACGCAAACGGCTCAAGAGAAGGAAATCATCTTCTCACAAACATACGCCAAGATCTTCCAGGATGACAAAGTGCAAATCGAAGACGACCTCGACACCAAGCGCAACACCAATCTCAGCAAGGACGTCCAGGCCTATCTTAAAGACATCGACTTTTTCTTCCAGTATGCGACATTTACTTTCGACGTACAAAGCGTAGCCAACCTCAGCAAGGAAACTGGCGAGACCTATTTCAAGGTCACCATGAACAGAAAACTCAACGGCGTGACTGTCACCAACGACACCATCAACGATGTGAAGATCCGTTACATGGAGGTTAACTTCGACAAGAAAAACAACGACCTCAAGATCGCCAGTATCTATACCACCAAGGTAAACGAACGGGAATCGCTGCGCTACTGGTGGAACTCCATGCCGAGCCCATGGAAAAACTACTTTGGAAAAGAACTCAGAATCAACGATACCATTCCCTTGCATTCCATCATCCAAGTCAACGAAAAAGACTTCATCTATTTCTATCCCATCACCACCGTCATCGACGGCGACACCATTGCTTCCGACTGGAAAGAGCTCGTTGTGACAAACGGTTTGGATGAGTTCTATGCCAAGTTGAAAGGCTTAGTGATGATGCAAAATGTGGATGTGTCGAACATCAGAACCATCACCACGCTGGAACCCCTGGGTGAACTGTCGGAACTGAGCGTACTTAACATCAGCGGCACCAACGTCAACGACCTTGCTCCGCTTCGCAATGCCAATAAACTTAAGGTTATCAAAGCTTCCAATACCCGTATCGAAGACCTGAGCCCGCTGAAATATGACATCATGCTTGAGGAGCTCGATGTTGCCTTCACCGATGTCAACAATATCGAGGTGACCGAAATCCTCAACAAACTGGTGAAATTGAATATCGGCCACACTAAAGTGAGCAACCTGCAACCGCTTGTGAATTGCCCAAATCTGGAGTATCTGTCAATTGAAGGCTGTCCGATCAGTAACATCCAATTCATTAGCGGACTGGAGAAAATAACCGGACTCAACATCAGCAGCACCGCTGTTCGCGACCTTTTACCCATTCAAAACCTGACATCGCTACAAAGCCTCAATATTTCCAACACGGCCATCAGTAATTTGAATGTGCTTGGTGAGATGGAAAACCTTAAGGAACTGTATTGCAGCAACACCTCCATCAGCGACCTGACACCGCTTAAGAATCACCGTCGTTTAAGCAAGATTTACTGCGACAATACTCGCATCTCAGTCAATCAAGCCAGTGAGTTCAGTAAAGAAAATCCTTTCACCTTAGTGATTTATGACACCAACGCCCTCAGCGAATGGTGGAACAGCCTTCCTATTTATTGGACCGCTGTCTTCGCAAAACAAACCAACATCGAAGGAACCCCTACCACGGAACAACTTCACGAGGTGATCAACATGACCGACCTCGACATTTCTGGTAACCAATTTATCCAAAACTTGATCCCGGTGAGCCGTCTCACCAATTTGGTTAATCTCAACATCTCCAATACAGAGATCACCCATTTAGGCGCTTTGGCTGGAATGACTTATCTCGAAAACCTTAATCTGTCCAATACCTTTGTCAACAGCTTGGAGCCATTGGCTGATACAAAGAGCCTTAAGACGCTGAATATCAGCAATACTCCTATAGAGAGTTTAGAACCACTAATCAACAATGATCATCTTGAAGTGGTTTGGGCTGATGATAGTGGTATTGGCAAGGAACAGGCGATTCTCTTGAAAACCGCACAGCCTAAGGTTACCGTGGTTTACCAAACCTCTGGTCTCCGCAGCTGGTGGGACATGCTTGACGCTTCATGGCAAAGCCTGTTGAAAGCACAAATCACCTGTACGGAATATGATCCAACCAACTTGGAACTCCAGCAGATTCGCGACATCACCGAATTCCAGGTAGAACGTGAGAATCAGATTCAGAACCTCGATCCGCTATGGTATTTCTATTGGCTGGAATCCGTCAACATCGCCAACCAAGGCATCCGTAACATTGAGCCGTTAGCCAACAAGAAATATCTGAAAGAGTTGCATCTCCAAAACAACCCCATCAATGACCTGGAGCCATTGGTCAACGACACCTTGATCACGGTGCTGAACATTGAAAACACACAGGTTTCAGATCTGTCAAAACTAGAGAAGATGAAGCACCTCCGTACGCTCAACGCAAGCGGAACGGGTGTCAAATCGCTTAAACCATTGGCAAAGATGACTGAATTGGAGGAGTTGTTCATCAACAATACCAACGTCAATAACATTACACCTATCGAAAACATCCCATCGTTGAAGCTGTTGAAGATCTACAACACCAAGGTGAACAAGAAAAAGATTGAAAAATTGCAGCAAAAACGCTTCGATTTGAATATCGTTTACTATTAAGAAGATGAGAAAAGTTGCTCTTTTTATTCTGTTAATAGCTTTGGTTGCTTGCGAAGGCAAAAAACCGGCTGAACCAAAGACTGAAACGCAGCCGAAAACCAAGGTGATCGTTCCAGATTTTAACGCTGATTCCGCTTTTACCTTTGTGAAGGCTCAAACTGATTTTGGTCCGAGGGTACCGTTATCATCCGCACATGAACAATGCTGTGAATGGATGGTTGAAAAGCTTTCGGAATATGCCGACACCGTCATGGTACAGCAGTTCCGCACCAGGCTTTACAACAACCAAGGCATCGACGGAAAGAACATCATCGCCAGCTTCAATCCCAATGCCACCAAGCGCATTGTTTTATGCTCACACTGGGATTCACGTCCCTTTGCCGATCACGATCCTGACGAAGCTAACTGGAACCATCCCATCGATGGTGCTAACGATGGCGCCAGTGGGGTAGGTGTACTCATCGAGAGTGCCCGCTGCTTCCACAACCAGCCATTGCCTGAAAAAGTAGGCGTGGATATCGTGCTTTTCGACCTTGAAGACTATGGTCCACGGCAAGATCAGGCAGAACAGTATTATGATGACAGACGCAATTATTGGGCTTTAGGATCACAACACTGGTCAGCTCAGCCTCACGTAGCAGGTTATAAGGCCAATTTTGGCATTTTACTTGACATGGTGGGCGCCAGTGAACCTAACTTCATGAAAGAGTACTATTCACAAGGTTATGCGGCCTGGTTGAGCAATAAAGTATGGCATGTGGCGCAAGATCTTGGCTATAGGCAATATTTCGTCAACGAGTTAGGCGATCCGATTAGCGACGATCATTTACCCATGAATGAGATTGCAGGTATTCCTACCATCGATATCATCGACTTACGCCCTGAAAGTTCCAATCTTTCATTCCCAGAGAATTGGCACACCCTCAATGACAATATCGAAAATATTGATGTGAATACCTTAGGTATGGTCGGTAACGTGTTGATGCATTTCATTTACGAAAACCAATAATCAGAATATATGCCAGAATTTGATAACTTTCAGGACTTAAAAAAAGAGGTTACCGAAAAGGAAACCGACAAGAAATGCCCGAATTGCGGAGCCACGGTAATGTATAATCCCGCATTGAGAAAAATGTATTGCGAATACTGCAGCTACGAAGGCGAGATTACCATTGACGATGCTCAAAAAGATGTCGTTGAACTCGATTTTGGATCAGCTGTCAATAGGCAAAGCTGCGAGTGGGGTGTTGAGAAGAAGTCCGTGGAATGTAAGAATTGCGGCGCTGTATCCATTTACGATGCCCTTGAAACGGCAGCTGTGTGTCCCTTCTGCGGATCTACCCATGTGATGCCTGCAGCCACTGAAAACACCATCTCTCCTGGCGGTGTGTGCCCGTTTACCGTTACTAAGGAAACAGCAGTCGAGAATTTCAAAAAATGGCTTAAAAAGCAATTGTTTGCTCCACGTAAAGCCAAAAAAACAGCCAGTCCTAAAGCTTTTAAAGGCGCATATCTGCCTTACTGGACCTTTGATACAAACACCTCTTCTGAGTTTACAGCCCGCGCTGGCTACGATAGCACAGATAGGGATAAGGATGGTAAAACTACCACTACCACCACATGGCGCCGTGTGAATGGTGAGTATTATGAGTTTATTGATGACGAAACCGTAATGGCATCAAAACGCCATGAAGAATCCGGTGTAAAGAAATGCGAGCCTTTTCAACTATCGAAAGTCATTCCTTATAACCCTAAAGTGTTGGCAGGCTTCGTAGCCGAACGCTATTCCATCGGTTTGGAAGATGGTTGGAACATAGCACAAAAACAAATCCATGACAAATTGGATAGGAATATTAGAGACTATGTAAAACACCACTGGAGCTGCGATCGTGTCGACAGACTCAAATTCAATACCCATTTTGCTGACATCACCTATAAATATATCCTTGTTCCAGTTTGGATTTCGTCGTTCCAATACAAAGACAAGATTTACCAGTTTGCCGTGAATGGACAAACAGGAAAAGTCGGTGGTAAAACACCTATTTCTGTCTTCAGAGTGATTATTGCCATCCTTATCGCAGCAGGAATCATCTGGGGATTGCTCGAATTGAATAAATAAGATTATTCTTCTTTGCTCAACTGATTAAACGACTTGGGTGCCAAGTCGGGCATGGTACGTTTGGTAAACGCACTCTTGTTGACCAATTGTTTGACTTCAAATTTCTTAAGCCATTGTGGACAATCCATCTTCTTTCTGGATTTACAATGACTGATCATGGATTTCACCAAAGCCTCATATTTGGCATTGCCTACGCGCTTTTCAGTGATGAGACGTCGATTCTCAATAATGAGATTCTCAATCGGGATCTTCACCGGACACACTTCTGTGCAACGTCCGCAAAGCGAACATAATGAAGCGAGATGTTGATACTCTTCCAATCCAAACATCAAAGGAGCCATCACTGAACCGATAGGGCCGATATATGGCGCATTGTAGGTATTTCCGCCGATGTTCTTATAAATTGGGCAAACACTAATGCATGCGCCACAATGGATGCACGAAAGCGATTGACGTATCACCTCATTCTCAAGGATATTGGTACGGTTATTATCCAATAAGATGACGTACATCTGCTCAGGACCCTGACGGTTTTTCGACGGACCCACAGTAATGGAATTGACGGCCGTCATACCATTGCCATTGGCATAAGCCGACAGCAAAGGCAACACAATACTGAGATCTTCAACCGACGAAATGACTTTATCAATTCCAGCCACCACAATATGGATCTTTGCTGAAGTACATGACTTTAAGATATTGCCTTCGTTTTCAACCAAGACAACTCCACCTACGTCAGAAAGCAAGAAATTGGCACCGGTGATGCAGATATCAATCTTCTTCAAATCTTGATTGATTTGATGACGGATGAAACTGATCATCTGTTTAGAAGTGCTGCCTAACTTCAACTTATAGTGTTCATTTAAAACGCCATTAATTTCTTCCTTTGAAAAATTCAAGGTGTGATAAACGGGATGATACGGAGCCTGACTGGCAGCTTTTAGAATGTAGCGGGCAATGGAACCTTCGTAATAAGGGAATTTTTTATCAGCGAACAATGCATCAAGCTTGATTTCATCGAGAACAGCTGAATTGGAACGGATCACACCTTGGTTGTCGCGTTTGTTCACAATCTCCCAAATCATTTCTTGAGCGTCGTTTTCGTCACGAGCCCAAAGCACATTGCCACCGTTTTCTTTGAAATGCGTCTCAAAGTCGACAAGCAGTTTCTCCATGTTCAGGAGAGACTTGTTTCTTAATTGATAAGCACGCTGGCGTTCAAGCTCCAAATTATCGTAATGATCCTGACTATTAGCAAAACGTTTCTCATAACACCCGGTGTTATAATTCATCTTTTGCCAATGCTCTTCGTTGAAAGCAATGTTGCTGTCGCTCTTGAATTTGATACTTTGTTCGCTCATAAGCATCAATCTATCTGTTCAATTTTCTCAACTCTACGTACATGACGTCCGCCTTCGAATGGAGTGGTCAAAAACAGTTGAACCATTCGCCAAGCTTGGTCAAAGGGAATAAAACGTCCAGGTAAGGCTAAAATATTGGCATCATTGTGCTGACGCGCCAGTTTGGCAAGTTCTTCGTTCCAACATAAAGCGGCTCTCACATGAGGATGCTTGTTGGCTGTCATTTGGGCACCGTTGCCGCTGCCACATAGAATGATTCCGATGGGATATTCACCTTTTTCGATTGCTTTGGCCAAAGGATGAATCATGTCGGGATAATCCACGCTGTCGGCACTGTGTGTACCAAAATCCATCACTTCATAACCCGCATCTTTCAGTCTTTCAATCAAAAACTGCTTCATTTCGTAACCACCGTGATCTGATGCTATAGGAATAATTTGGTTCATTTTACCTCTGTTCATAATTATTTCGCAAAGGTACTTTTTTATCTCATGGCATGCAATATTAACCTGCTATTTATGAATTGATTACCCTTTTTCAATGATCTTGATTCTTTAAATAATAAATTGATTTTCAATACTTTAAAAACTTATCAACAGAATAATTGTTGATAAATTCTGATAAAATGGCACAGGGGTTTCATTGGATGTTCATTTCTGTTTTAAACCAATTTTTCAAACCAAAATTTCAGATTTATGAACAACTAAAACTCAAAAATTGAGAATAATAATTTGCTCAAAAACAAGGGATAATGACACCGAAAAAAAAGTTATGCAACAATTCACAAACCTGTTAATTATTCATTCATCAAAAATTTTAATTAAAAATTGACGGTTGATTAATGATAGGCGGTTGAAAAAATGGTGGTCGTGGCACCCGGTATTTTATTAGTTTTGCATTATGAAATTTTTACGCCAAACCATATTGTTTTCATTGCTGTTTTTGTCAGTCAAGCTTTGTTTGAGTCAGACTGAATACAAAGTATTCAGGTATGACAACGACAGCGTTTCGAGCGAAGGAACCTTGCGTGACGGCAAGCCAGACGGCTATTGGAAGACGTATTATGAGAATGGCCGTTTGAAGTCAGAAGGCAATCGTGAAAATTTTCTGCTGGAAGGCTTATGGATTTTCTACTCTGAAGAAGGTGACACTACGTTGACTGTTACCTATCACCATGATCTTAAAAATGGTTTGCGAAAGACCTATCTATCGGATGAAATCCAAGAGGATTATTTTGAAAATAACATTCGTAGCGGTGTTAGTCGACGTTTTGACAGGCGTTACCATCTACTGCAGGTGATTCCTATTAAAGATGGTTATGAACATGGAATTTCGCCAGTTTATGACACTACAGGTTTATTGATAGAGATCATTACCTACAAAAAGGGATTCTTAAACAGCCGTGAAGTTATTAACCGCTATGATGCCCAAGGTCAGAAAAACGGCTATTGGAAAGCGTTTTATGACAATTTTGAGTTGAAATGGGAGCAGTATTACAGACATGGACTTCGTGAAGGCTATTACAAGGAGTATGACGAAAAAGGCAACTTGAAAGTCATAAAGAAATATGTCAACGATGTAGAGCAGATTGTTGAAAGTGAGACCAAGCCGCTCCAGATGCAGCATGAGTATTATCCCAACGGACGGATAAAAAGAGAAGCTTCGTTCCGTGGTGGCAAGCGTGAAGGCACATGGCGTGAATTTGACGAGAATGGCAATGTGATCAGTTCGCAAATCTACCAAAACGGCAGGTTAGTTCAGTCAGGTGTGATGGATACTGATGGCACCCGTCGAGGTGAATGGGTGGAGCTCTATCCTGACAGCACTTTGCGTGCCCAGGGACTTTACCTGAATGGCAAGCGTTCAGGGACGTGGAAGTTCTATTATCCTGGTGAAGTGTTGGAACAGGAAGGCGAATACCGCAATGGTCAGCTCGAAGGCACTTGGATTTGGTATTATCCGAATGGAAAGATTCAGAAACAAGAGGACTTTATGGCTGGTGTGCCTGAAGGAAGGTATGTGGAATATGATGAGAAGGGCAACGTTATAGCTTCGGGAAGCTATTTTGAAGGTATGAAGTCGGGCAAATGGAAGGAACAGTCGGGCGATGTGTTGTCAGAAGGCGAGTATCGCAACGATCGTCAGGTAGGGGAGTGGACGTCGTATTACAGCAATGGAAAAATGGCTTTCAAAGGTACTTTCAAAGCTGGTTACCCTGACGGGGAACAATGTTTTTACTACCGTAATGGCCGTTTGCGTGAAATCCAGTCCTATTCAGGCGGCATTCGCAATGGGGTTTGGAAGAAGTTCCTTGACACAGGTGAGCTCTTCTTTGAGGAAAAATATGAACAAGATAAAGACGAGATTCTTTTAGATCAATGAAAATTGCCATAGCAGCTCCGGCCCGTTGGATCACTCCTGCTGATGTTGAGTGTGCCATTCAATGGTTAAAAGCCAATGATTTAGAACCAGTGTATGATGAACGTTTGTTTGCACAAGATTATATCTTTGCCGGTTCTGACGATTTTCGTGCCGCTGTCATCCAAGAATACATGGATCGTGATGACATCGATGTGATTTGGCTGGCTCGTGGTGGTTATGGCAGCATTCGAATTATCGATAAACTCGATTTTACTTATTTTGTGAAACATCCCAAAGTATTTGTCGGTTTCAGCGACACGACGGTGTTTCATGGCAAGATGCAACGTCTGGGAATCCCCAGTATCCATGGACCTCTTGCCGGTTATTTTGACCGTCGGACTACTGAGTCGAAACAATCGTTGTATGATGCATTAATGGGAAAACCATTGCATTATGAATGGGCGGCGCATCCTTTGAACAAATTGGGTTCAGTCAAAGGTGAGATGGTTGGAGGAAACCTCTCCGTTTTATATGGCATGATGGGTTCCAACTCCTTTCCTGAGACCGACGGAAAGGTATTGTTTATTGAGGAAGTGGATGAGTACATTTATCACGTGGAACGCATGATGTATGGCCTCAAACGCGCTGGCAAGCTCGATCATCTGAAAGCTTTAATAGTAGGAGGTTTGACTGAGATTCACGACAACCCCGATCCTTTCGGAAAAACCGTGGAGCAAGCCATTTTCGATGTAGTCAAGGACTACGATTATCCGGTTTGTTTCGGTTTCCCGGCGGGTCATCAGCCCGACAATAGGGCTATTGTTTTTGGGAAAGAAGTTGTTTTAAAAGTGAAGGACGATTATGCTGAGATGTTATAAATTATTGATCTGGTTGGCGTTGTTGGCTTTTGTTTCCTGTAGTCCATATCCTCGCGAGTCGCAGCGTATCAAGGCGGCTTTTGAAACGGCGCAGCAAGTGTATGACGATGGTGAGAACGACACGTTGCTGTTCATTCCTGAGTTGGATAAGGCTTCGGCTTATTATGCCCGAAAGAAGGATTTCGGCAAAGCCGCTTTGTCGGCGCTTTATCAAGGCTATGCTGAGAAGGATTATGATAAGGTGCTGGCCATGGATGCCTTCAAGGACGCCGAGCGTTATGGCGAGCTGATTGGCGACAGCCTAACCATGGCAAGGGCAGAGTATCAGATGGGAAAAATGCTTTATAATGACTATATGTATGATGATGCTTTGATGTTATTTGGCAAGTCGGATGCAAATTTCGGATGCCATTATACTGAAAAAGTCATGGCGCTGAACGGGTCGGCATGCAGCTATATGCTGTTAGGAGCTTATGATAGAGCAGATTCAAGTCTGAACTTAGCCCTTCATTATGCTGAGCTCAGTGGGTCTGTCGATACAAGAAACAAGGTGTTGAACAACTATGGCGTATTATATAGAAAGTTGGGAGATTATGACAAAGTCATTTCGTGTTTGAGATTCGTGAAACCTTCTAATCGTCAGCAGGCAATATTGAATCAATTTAACATTGGTAATACTTTCTTGGTTTTTGGGATTTTAGATTCTGTTGCATTTTATTATGGCAATTTGGAAAAATCTATGTCTGAAACAGATGTTAGAATTGAAACTCAAGCTTCCATTTACTTCCAATTCGCCAAGTTTGCGGAAAAAAGAGGTGATTTAGGGGCAGTTGTCTATTACAACAAATGTCATCTTGATGTTTTGGATAGAATCTATAAAGATCATGTGAAAAAAAGTGTTTATCGTATTAATCAGCAATATGATTTTGAAATTTTACAAAACACTTTGAATAAAAAAATCCTCATTCGTCAGCGCATTATCACTGGTTTGGTTTTGGTGATAGGACTTGTTGTCATTGTCTTGTTTGTTTTACAAACCCATCTTGCGAAAATTAAGCGGCAAGAAGCTGACTTAAAGGCGAAACTGCTTGATAATATGCAACGACATATGGTCTTGGAACAAAAGAACGAAGAGGTTTATGAGAAACTGTCAAAGGCATTGACAAAAGAGCGACATATCATGCAAAAACTTGAAGTATATTCGCAGAATCCGAATGATCCGGCGCTTTTGCAATCGTTGAAATATACTGTTTGGGGAGGTGATGGTTTTTGGAGTTCTATTATAAACAGTTTTGACAAACAATTTCCTGGAATGAGAAAGGCTATATTGGAAGAACATCCTGATATCACTGAAAAAGAGCAAAAAATTCTCATTCTGTCATACCTTGATACTTCAAGGGAAGATACGGCCTTGTTGCTTCATGTTAGCATTCACATGGTGGATAAGTTGCGTAATAGTGTCAAGAAAAAGCTCAATAACACGTTTTTCTCGGAATAATAAGAAAAAAAGTTCGGAATATATTAAAACATATATTACTGATTTATAATATTTTAGTTTTTATTTTCTGATAAATAGTTCGGAATAGGGGTTCGTATTCTTTGTTAGTGTGTCTACTTTTGTATGAACCTTAAAAACGAACAATATGAAGAAAACTAGACTTGTTTTTAAAAGTATTAGCTTCCTATTTTTTACCTTTTTGTTGATACTTTTCGTTAACGCTAATGCGAATTCTTTCATTCAAAAAAGTATTCCAGAAGGTTATGAACAGATTCATCTTCATGGTCAATTGGAACTTGGCCATGGTCCTAACGATGTTGAGGCTTACACCGACCAAGTGAATATTTATGTGGTGTTTCATCGCAGTTTTGGTGTTGTAAACATCACGTTGTTCAATGAGTTGGGTGTATCCGTTTATAGTGATGTGGTGGATACGACTATTCAACAGACAGTGATTATTCCGATATCAGGAAAACCAAGTGGGACATATTCGGTGCTTCTTGAGAGTGACTTGGGCTATTCAGAGGGCGATTTCAGTAAAACCAATTAATACATTATGTTGTTATGAAAAGATTATTCATTTCTTTAGTGATAATTGCTTTAGCTGTCATGATGGTTAACATGACATCCTGCAAAAAAGAAAAGACAAATGAAAACTTGAACTCTCACAAAGATGTTAAGAATGAAGAGATCCTAGAAAACATCATCCAATTCAAGAATCAAGTAGAGTTCTATAACACTAATCCACGAACTAAAATTGCCAATAGTGTCTCAGTTGAGAAAGCCGTTTGGAATCTTGAAGCACTCTTCAACTATACCTATGCATATCCAGAATTATTCTATGACAAGACAGTAGTATTTGACACTATTATGTATTTGCCGATAAATGCCAATGATTCAATCCTTATATCGGATTTGGTAGCCTTTTACAACCAAATGTTCAAAACGGTGATTTATGCTTACCAAAGCATCACACTGCCAAACAAGCAATTCATTATACTAGATGTTGAGGAAGGAGTCCGTAGCAATGATCGTATTGAGATTAAATTGAATACAGTTCAAGGTAGTGTTAATAATGCATATTCTTCAAGAAGAGATATTTTTAGACCATGGGAATGGTGGTACTATGGCGAAGACATGGGAGGATGGGATTCAGACGAAGGAGACGCTGCCCAAATACTCACATTGTGGCTGAATTTGGCACTAACCCCAGAACCTCCAGAAATTGGTTATTATGTCTATTCTATGATAACGGAGCGAACATCATTACAACCATCTGATTATTCTTATATAAACACATCTTATCAAGTTCCTGATCAATACTGTGAATTCGAAGTCGTCGGAAATCCTTATGTTGCCGATAGTTGTCTCATATTGAAATCTGAACAATTGAACTTCCATTACTATGGAGAACTTGACCTAATCCAGAATAGGCTTTATCATGAAAACATTCATGACCCTCGAACCCCATTTTATGCTTTAGTGACAAGTGGTTGTGATAGGACTATAAATAGAAATTATATTCGAGTTTTTCATAATACTAGAGCTTGGTATGGAATAAAAACTCTATGTGTTCTCGGTGGTCATGAAAGAGGAATACTGGAACCATAACAATTAGAATTGTCTAAACAGAAAAAGCAATGAAGAGAAAACCTATCTCATACATTGTAATATTAGGTGTCATCATGTTGAACCTGAATCTCCATGCCCAGCAATGGGTGATCGAGTTGGATAACATGCGTTCCAAGTCTATCAATCAAAGCATCTCCGTCGATGGAGGAGAGGCCATGCTGTCGGTTGGCACGTCGCGACTGACCGACTCGAATAGTGTCAATATCGATGTCATAGGGTACATCCTCAAAGTGTGGTCGGACGGGACGTCACTCAGCCGCGAGGTTCGTATTGTCGGGAACCAATTCTTTTTATGCACCGTCACAGAGCTTGACGATGGCAACTACATGGCCTTCGGCTACTATGGCGACAGCGTCGTAGGAACTAGTGAATACTACCGGAACATACGCGTCTTGTTGTTGGACGACAATTTGCAAACGCTGTATGAAAAGGACTATCGCGTCGATACCGGAGGGTTTGAAGGCATAAGGATGAAAGGCTACCACGCCCTGCGCTGCGCCAAGGCGGAGGATGGCAATGTAATCCTGGTGACCAGCCCCTCTTATTACGTTCCCAACGCATCGGGAGGAAAATACATGTCCCGCTTTCGTTTTTATGAATTCACCCCGGCAGGGGACACCGTGCGCACTGTAGTACAGCCTGAATATATTGTCAATATGGAGCAGGAAGGATCTCACACTGAGAATATTATTCCTAATCCTGCCACAGGAGGTTTTACGTTCATTGCTATTGGCAACTACAAGATCCCCAGCTATTCCTTTTATGGGAACTATGGCATTTGGAACCTTAGTCGAGACATGAAAATCACCTCGAAACAACCAATTGTATTTGGCTCATACCCACTTTATTACTGTCCTGAATCGATGAGTTGCGAGAACCATTGGTATGATGATGGTCTGTTTCTGACTTATATCCACAAGATTAGGAGTGTTGACAAACCAGTACACGAAGGCTGGCTGTTTATGCTTGACACATTGGGTGGTAAACATTTGCATGTTCAGTTACCGCCTATCGATTCGGTGACCCTTTCGTTACCATCGGGATGTAGCACCGCTTATGTTGATGATTCAACCATTTTTGCAGTGACATATAGTGAAGTTAAATATTTGAGTAACACACCGTGGCAAGCCAACATCACGCTTATCAACAAAGATCTCCATATACTCGGGCGCAAGGTGCTAAAGGATGATGTTTGGGATTACAATTCACCCAAAACACCTGTGGCCTTGCAAGATGGTAATGTAATCATACCTATCACTAGATTTTCGAACACCGGAGAGGCCCACTATTTAATTTATTGTTTTAAACGCGACGACATAGAAATTACTTGGGATGTAATCAATGAAAACAACTTGAACACTTGTCAAAAGGTCTATCCTAATCCTACCAAAGACAAACTAATTATTCCAGTTGAGAATATGGTATCAGGAAAACTAAGGTTAATAATTACCGATATACGAGGGGATATATATGTTGACAATTCCATTGAAGCTGATGGAAACCTAATAGTTGTTGATGTCAAAAACCTTGTATCAGGAGTATATGTTTACAAAGTAATCACAGATATGGCCAATGTAGGTGGAAGATTTGTCAAAGAATAAAAAACAATAATAAACATGAAAAAGCAATTACAATTTGTTACCATCTTTTTATTTACTATTTTAATAAGCCCATTTGTGTTAAAGGCGCAGAATCCAGTTATAGGCAGTGTGCTTAATATCAGCAATGATTCAACAAATACTATAGGGATTACTTCCTCAGGTGGAGTTATGGGTAAGAACAATACTGTGTCAAGCACCCTGTCATTTATTTTCGGAGAAAAGAACAAAACAGGTAATTATGCTACAGGATCCTTTGTATTTGGCGGAAACGATACAGTCATCCTGTCTCAATCGGTTTGTTTCGGCTTTCACAATACCGTATCCAGCATGGGAGGTCTTGCCATAGGAAGATATTTGAATGCGGGAGGCTCAAGCAACACTTTTGTCATAGGCGAGGGTATCAATGCAAGTAGGAAACTTGTAAGTGAAAGCGACCATTGCCTATATATTGGGTTCAACAGCACAAAACCGACCTTAAAAGTGACCGTTTCGCCCAACAATGTCAGCCAAGGCATTTACGACAAGACTGGCCGCATCGCCATTGGCAATGTGACACCCCAGGCCAAGCTCCACATCCGTTCAGACACTGACGAGGATGCAGGCATTATCCTTGTCCCAGCCGACACCGCCAACAGCGACGCCTTCATCAAGTTGTGGGACGAAAACCATTACATTGAAGTGAATTCTAAAGGCACGATGGACATTCGATCTCATCAGTCGCCAATGAGACTTGTGGGCTCGACACTGACGCTTGACGGCAAGGTGGGGGTTAACACAACAAATGACATAGACGGCTACGCCCTTGCCGTAGATGGTGGAGTGATTACCACCAAGGTATACATACAAGACGTGGAAGACTGGCACGACGAGGTGTTCGGCGAGGGCTACCGATTGATGCCGACTGATGAATTGAAAGGTTATCTCTGCGAGCACCATCACCTACCAGGTGTCCCGTCGGAGGCCGAAGTGAAGGCCAACGGCTATGACATTGCAACGATGCATGGGGTGCTGCTAGAGAAGATTGAGGAACTAACGCTTTACATGCTTCGCCAGCAGGAAGAGCTCGACTCGCTAAGGACGATGGCTACAGTGCATTTCGGCTACGATGCCTGCGGTAATCGAGTTAGCCGAACGCTGGAGTTTGCGAGGATAAACGACGAGAGAAATCTGGCCTCGTTGCGCGACCGCTTCGCCGAGAATGATGCCCTGCTCTTCCCCAACCCAACGGAAGGCGGCTTCATGCTGTCGCTCACTGGAACCGACATCCCTCAAAACGCTACGGCCACGCTCTGTACCATCGACGGCAAGGTTGTCGAGGCGCGCGCTGTGAGCAACACCACCGAGGAGTTTGACCTTACAGGAAGACCTTCAGGCATTTATCTGCTGCGCCTAGCCTCGGAGCGGGAAACAAAGGTGTGGAAGGTCATCAAGAGGAGGTAAACATACAAGATCCATATTATAGCCATGATAAGCAGAGTCATACGAACAACGGCAACCTTGTTGGCTGTCGCACAGATGTTGTGCACCCCATTAGCCTATGCCCAGAACATCCATCAAGGGGAAGTATTTGAACTAAACACACCTCTAAACTCTCAAGAGAGTCACGCGTACACAGCCAGCAACTACATCGAGCTGAAAAAAGGATTCTTTTCAGAGCCTAATACAGGAAATACGACACTGCTGAAGCTGGATACCGAAGGATACGGAGTCTACCCTCCTGAAGAAGGCCTTATCAATAGCAATGGTCGCGTTGTTGGAACTCTTGGAGGAACGGTGGACATCAGCGCCATGGGAGGTTTGTTGTATTCCATTCCGTTGGAACTTCCATCTGGTATCAACGGGATGCAACCCAGTCTTTCTATTACATACAACAGTCAAGCAGGTAACGGTCTTATGGGATGGGGATGGAATCTAGACGGATTGTCAAGCATCACAAGAACAGGAAAAACCTTATATCATGATGGTATGATGACTACAGCAAATATATCTTGGAACGATCGTTTCCTATTGGATGGGCAGAGACTGATTGTTGTAGCCGGATATAGGGATAGCATTGAATACAGGATTGAGCAGGACTGCATGTCGAAAATAATGGCCTATATTACCCATAAGCAGGTTGGATTACCATTTCTGTTCGGAAATGAGACTGTCGATGTATTGGATCATTTTGTAGTATGGAAGGCAGACGGACTTATTCTAGAATATGGAGTTACTGAAGATTCATGGATAGAGCCGCAAAATGGAGGTAATGATGCCCTTTGCTGGTTGTTAAGCAAGGTATCGGACCGTAATGGCAATTCCATAGTGTATCATTATCATGAAGACCAAGACAATGGAAATTATTACATTCAATCCATTGAATACACCGTAAATGATACCCAAGAGACTTCAGCACAATTTATCGTATCATTTGGATTTCGTAATAGATCAGATTATGAACAATACTATCTTGGTGGAAACTTCATAAGGTTCATTCAATTGCTCGAAAGTATTCAAGTTACTCAAAAGAATGGATCTAAATTGCTTTGCAAGTATGATTTCTACTATAATTATTTTAACAGCGGACACCATTACAACCGACTTCGGACAATAGAAATGACTTCATATGACGATAATGGGAACCCGGAACAGTTTAATGCGACCACAATAAATTGGAACGGGAAAATACCTATCTCTTTTGTTCAAACTCCTATCGCCAATCCGGAAATTTTCGATAGTTTTCCTTTTACAGGTGATTTCAATGGTGACGGATATACCGATGTGGCCATGGTACCATATAAAAACGATACATATTATCCAGGGACTGTTGATATTGAGGTTTACCTGAACGATAGAAACCAAGGATTTATTTATTCTCCGTCCAGAAAAATAGAAGGCCTTGCAGCAACGCTTGACTGGGTGTATGTATTGGACATCGATGGTGACGGGTTAGACGATATAATCCCGTTCTTTTGTCATACCACACCTTCAGTCGGGACTTTCACCAGTGTTCTTGTTTATAGGAACAATCCTCTTTCCGAAGGCTTTGATGGAATTGGAGGTGAAATTATTGGGCACAAGGGAGAAGTAATCGTAGGTGACTTTGATGGGAATGGCAATTCAGATTTGATTCTCCTTGAAAAAATAAAAGGAACAGTAGATACGACATTGACTTATATAGAAAACGCTTTTCATATCGGTTGCCAAGGATCACAATTATTGGTTAGAAAACTCAACGAACAATCACTTGAGTCCTTAGGCCCAGTGTTTAGTGCCACTGCGGCTGATTTTAATGGTGATGGCATAAGTGAAGTGTTGTTGCTCGGCAAAAGAGAAACAGGTGATCCTTTTTCGGGAACAAAACTAGGAAAATTCTTATATAACGACAGCAATGACTGCTTTTTTATCATGCAGTATTGCAACGCTTGTTATCCCAACTACAATCCTTCCGAAAATATTTGGTGTCATATTCTCACTGGTGATTTCAACGGCGACGGAAAAACGGATATTATTTTTTATGATGACAGGTGGCATATTTGTTTTTCAAAAGGAAACGTATTGGACTATCCGCATGAAATACATGGCACTTACCTTCCAGAACTTCATCAATACCATAACTTGTTTTATCCCTCATTAAGTCGTTTGCATTCCGGAACAAATCAATACACCGTATCCGTCACAGTCAGTGATTTTGACGGTGATGGATGCGCTGATGTCGGATTTACCAAGGTTTCGGAATCAAAGTTTTACATTGAGTCAAAAATTACCATGATAGCCAATGGACCTCGAATGTTTCAACAAAGATCTGTCTCAAATGGATTCATGTTTAGGAGTCAATTCATCCATGTGGGCAACTTCTTGGGTAGCGACAACACATCGTTTCTCGCTAAGGTTAGGCCTATCAACGGCGGGGGAAACGGTACTGTCAAAATATGTTCCTTGCCATCTGTAAACGAATACAATTCTGTTACGTGTATCACAGATGGGCTTGGTAATGCGACGAGGTTCACTTATGACTGTCTGATCCCAAAGAGCCCTGGAACGACGAATCCATTCTATACATATAACTATAGCGCCCCCGATGCGTACGGTGTGTGTCCCGTGCCTCTTGCCATAAGAGCCTTGAAAACCTGTTCTGTGGAGGGAGTGAACAACAGTAAACTCATTACAAAATACCATTATCAAAACGCCATGTACCACAAAAACGGACACGGTTTCATGGGTTTTGGCCTAACAACTGTAGAAACACACAGGAACAGCTTGGATTCTCTATGGAGCACCAGAAAAGTTAGCTTTTACGAAAGCGCTACCATGGGTCAGCATGCCATGCTGCTTCCATACAGGGAAATCTCCTATGTGAACAGCAATGGAGAAGCCAGAGCCGTCAACCGCACACAATACGGATTTGAAAAGGTTAAACTTTCCAATGGCCTTACTGATCTTGTGGTATGTCCGGCCTTGGTAAACAAGACAGAGGAATTATACAGTATTGATGAAGAGGACGACCTGATAACAACGGTCACCACAAGCTATCAATATAATTACAATAGCAATCATACGTATAGTGACACTTACGGGTGTATTTCCACAAATCAAAGGGTGGTTGGGTACGAAAACAGAAGCCAATCACGCGAGCTTCTGACCGAAAAGCGTACAGCGCTCCAAAACAACGTGGCCAAATGGATTTTGAATAGGCCGGTCAATGAGACGGTAGTAAGGACTCGTGACGAAGAGTCTGTTGCAACGTTTACCGAATATAGCTATGTTTCTCCAGCAAGTTATCAACCACGGTCGATTACCGTCACACCGAACGACGGAACCCAACCCGACGATCCTTTGACCACATTGACCACCTATGAATACGACGCATTTGGAAATGTTACAGAAGTACAAATCGCCGCTCCGAACGGCATTCATGACGAGATTCCCCGTAGGGTAAGCTATGAATATGACGAAGCTTACCAACATAGACTTCTCACGAAGAAAAAACTCGGACAACAAAATGACGGCTATGTAACACAATACGAGTACGACTTTCATGACCGTTTGGTCTCGACAACCGACTGCAATGGTAAGCAAACGGTTTCCGATATTGGTATCCTCGGCACTAATCATAGAATATTTATGCCTGATGTCACAGAACAACTGACACAAACACTATGGGCTGATAAGTCACCCTACAAACCTATCGGTGCAAGCTATTATACATGGAGCAAAAAAACAGGCGGCATAACAACAATGGCCTTTTATCACAAGTCGGGCTCAGAGTTGCGCAATGTCACTTTCGACTTCCACGGAGAGCCCATCTACACCGACAAGCGATACAATGCAAAAGGACTGCTTGAAAGGGTTTCAGCACCCTACAGGAGTAGCGAGCCGGAGGAGAACATCCAATGGACCGTATACCATTACGACAGCCACGACCGGACAACCCAAATAGACTATCCTGATGGTTCGATAAAGACCATCGCCTATTACGGATTTGAGACCACCGTGACGGTGACACCGCCAGATGGCGGCCAGGTTACGGCACCGCAGACCACCGTGAGCAAGAACAACGCCTTGGGATGGTTGCGTGAGAGTGTTGACGCTGAAGGCATTAGTGTTTTTTATGAATATTATCCGGACGGCAACCTGAAATGGACACGTATCGGTAATGACGAAAGCACCAAGATCACTATGGAATACGATCATGCGGGCAATCGGACGCGGCTTCATGATCCGGATTATTGTACCGCACAAAAAGACTTAGTCAGTGAATACAACGCCTTTGGGGAAGAGGTGAATCGCACTACGCCGAAAGACTTCCATATGAGTTTTGAGTACGATGGATTTGGAAGGCTGGTCGAACGAGAAGAAGAGGACGAAATTGAGCCGGGTTTGGTTGAAGTCAGGAATACGTCGTGGAACTATAGCGAAACCGTCCCGACGAAGGGATTGCTCCAGTCGGTGGCTTATCCAGGACAGACTGTCATTTATCAGTATGATACCTGCCAACGCATGTCAAGCGAGACCGTTCAATTCTCGGGCGGTGAAACCCATGTTACACAATACGGCTACGATAAGGCATCGAGGATAGCTTCCGTGACTTATCCTTCAGGGTTTACCGTAAACCAAAGGTACAACTCCAGGGGATATCCGAGTGTCCAGACCGACACATGCGGGAATGAGCTGTACCGCACCAAAGGCACCACACCGACGGGGCAGACGGAACGTTTCGTCTTGGGTGGCGCATTGGCCAATACATTTGAGTACGACCCGGAGAAGCATTTGCTCACGGGGATTTTATCCACTAAAAACAATGATACCATACAAAATTTCTCATACAATTACGATGGATTTTGTAATTTAGCCTCCCGAAAGGACAACATGAGCAACCTTGAGGAGACTTTCGAATACGACAGCCAGAACCGCCTGAAGAAGGTGAGACTGGGGCCGACGCTGACAGGCGCATCGGTCTACGACAGCTATGGCCGCATGACCGCCAAGACCGCCAACGGACAGCTCATTTTCTATAATGCGGAGTTCGGTACCACAGCCAAACCTCACGCCATGGACGCCGCGACAACCGTAGCTGAAAACTTTCCCCAAGTGACTCAGACCATCACCTACACGGGCTTCGACAAAGTGAGCAAGGTCAAACAGGGCAACGACAGCCTGTGCTATACCTACGGCTATGACCACCAACGGATCTTGATGGAGGAACATGTTGGCAACAGGCATCGCACCAAGCGTTATGTCGGCAATTGTGAATACATAACAAAAACCAATGGTAATGTAACCGATACCCAATGGCTGACCTACCTCACCGGCCCTACGGGAGTGTATGCCGTGGTGGCGACGGAGAACGGCCGAGAAAAAATCCATTACATTATGAAGGACAATCTCGGCTCGTGGACTACGATAACTGACGAAGAAGGTTCGGTTGAGCAATATTTGAACTACGATGCCTGGGGCAACCTCCGGAACCCGAACTATTGGACGGGCTTCTTCTCCGGCGTTCCCATGTTCGACCGAGGCTACACCGGCCATGAGCACCTCAGCAGCTTCGGCTTGATCAACATGAACGGCCGCATGTACGATCCCGTGATGTCATCGTTCCTCTCGGTGGACCAATATGTGAGCAGCCCCGAGAATGCCCAGGGCTTCAACCGCTATGCCTATTGCATGAACAACCCGCTGAGGTATGTCGATCCGAGCGGCTGGCTCCCAGTAGGCGGTGGCGGGCACGGCTACACCCCCAACTCGGCCACCAACGACCCATACGCCTATGTTGATAACAGGTATCTGGAGCCGAGAGATTTCTGCAGTGCTTACGGCATGTTCAACATGGAGTTCTATGGCAACACGAGCGGGTTTGGAGCCGGCATTGGTGCTGGAGGCGGCTATCTCGGTTCATACGGCTATCAGGTCACCCATCGTGCCAACAGCGTGTATAACCACTACTTCAAAACAGCCCTGTTGTCACTGATTCAGGACTGGCAGGCTAATCCATCGAGAAGTACGGGGGAAGCACTTGTAAACGCTGGTATTACAAACTTGACGGTCGGTGAGGTGTATGGCAGTTACCAAGGTGACTCCGGTTATAGGAATTCCTACTATTCATGGACTGACGGAAACGGCAAAACACACACGGCGGAGGTTTTGTATGGCTATGTAGGAGGAAACGCCAACGGGGTATTTATTGTTTCCAATTTACCGCTGGATTTGTACGGTACGATGACATCATTGGAAAAAGCTAATATTTTGGCTCAGTCGTTAGGTGTGCCTATGGGAACCATATCCGAAGGCATGGAAATGGCGGCGAAGTCTTATCACAACATTCCTTTGCTCAAGGCTTTTAGCGGGTTAAACAAAGCTCAGAAGATAGCTGCAATATCAAAGGAAGGTGTCGGTCTGCTAAAAATGGCGAAAGGGCTTGGAGTTGCAGGTGCTGCTGTTTCCTCCGGCATTTCTGTTTATGAAATGGCCAACTATAAAAGAAACGGTGGATTAAACTCTGATGTTTACGTTAAAGGGACCCTTGATTTAGTGATGACTGGGGTTAGTTTTATAGGACCAGTGGGTTTAGCTATCGGTATGACCTATTTCATTATAGATTTATCAACAGATAGTTTTGGAGGGTGGGGGAAGATACCATAACATAATTGATCATGAGGTTTTTAGAGTATTTGTTTTTTAAGTTTTATAATTTTCAAGTAAAAGTTGGGAATGAGGATATCGCCCCTTTTTCATCTGTCTTGATCATTAGTGTTGTTTTTGGGTTTATCTATCATGACATAGTGTTATTTTGTTATCGTTTTATTCCGTATTTTTCAGACAAACCTCTTCCGCCTTGGTATGTTTTTTTAATTGTATACATGATAGTATTTATCGTCATGTATTTCGTGGTTCTGAATAAAAATAAATACAGATCGATTCTTATTACTCATGAGGAGGAATGGAAAGGCAAGAAGAATTTAGGGGTAATTCTTTTCGTTGTTGTTCCCATAGTTTTACTATATTTAGGATTATTCATTTAGAGTATTAGTAATATGCGATTCTTCGAATACTTATTCTTTAAATATTACAATTGGGCAATAAAAGTAGGTGATGGAGATATTCCAACGACCACATCGGTAATGTGTATTTCATTAGGTATCACGTTATATTGTATAGACATTGCCATGGCGTACTCTTTCTTCATAGCTCCTCAATCTATCGTTAGCAACATTTACAAATATTTATTTCCTTTGGTATTTCCTATAGCGTTCATGTTATTATATTGCACACTGGTAATCAAAGGTAAAGATAAACAAATCATGGAAAAGTACAAAGAGGTATGGCTTGGAAAAAAACATTTAGGGGCTGTGTTATTGTGTTACGCATACGACCTCCAGCGGATCTTCATGGAGGAACAAGTGGACAACAAAACCCACACCAAGGATCCGTATGCCTATGCTAACATCTTTTCACAACGGTCGATGATATCATTGGCGAGGCGAAAACCATCGTCGCAAACGGCTTTGCGGGAGTTGCCATCGTAATCCATGGAAAGATGCATCACATTGTAGCTGCTGTTGACCAAGGCCAAGAGCTTTTTATCCCTTTTCCTTACCGCTTCATAATAATCGTTGACATCGACCCTGGTGCGACGGTCAGCCCTGACTTGAAACACCGCATCCAAGGCCAACAATACCGAATGCCATAAATAATGACCTGCCGCCCTCACATATTTATCGTCTTCGTAAAGATGTAACTCTTTATTGTAACGGGCGTTTTCATTGATGGTTTTATCAGCATTATCCACATAACGCCTTGCCTCCTTGATCAAATCCTTTTTCATGGGTATAGCTTTGTTTATTGTTTCAACATCTTTTCACAGCGGTCGATGATTTTATTGGCAACCTGTATGCCATCGTTACAGATGGATTTTTTCAAGATGCCATCGTAACCCATATAAAGGTGCATTACCTCATAACCAACGTTGACATGGTCGAGCAGCTTAATATCCCTCTGGGCAACAGCTTTTTGATAATCGCTAATGTCTGGTCTGGTTCTTCTGTCTTTCCTTACATGGAACACGGCATCGAGAATAAGCAATACCCCATTCCATAATGTGTTACCAGCCATGCGAACATATTTCTTGTCACGGTAATATTGGGTTTCCGTGTCAAGGTCGGCTTTTTCGTTCAATATATCTTTGGCGTTCTGAACATAGCGACGGGCATCGCTTACCGGATCGTAAGTAATTGCTTTTGAACCTGAATCTCTCATGATATTTTTGTTTTATCAAATTAATAACTATTGTTAATTTCACACCGCAAAAATAATCATGTTTTTGAAAATATCAAGGGTTTTAGTGTTGAATTTTTGGAAACAAGATCAATTAATTTCTCAAAACTTCTTCAATACTTTTCTGAGCTTATCCTCTTGGGTGAGAACATCGTAATCACAGAAAGTGACATCCATGTATTTGGCGATCTTCTTCAAGTCACCGGTGGGATCTTTCTTTAATGAGAAGATGTAAGAATGGCAATCGAGGCCCAATAAAACCTCCTTCAAGGCACTGACCTTATAGACGATTTCGTTGAACATGCTGTCTGACTTGATGCCGCTCTTGCACTCGATCACATAAAGCTGGTTGTTCTTGATGAAACACACGTCCAGCTCGTTGTTGTGCTTGATCTCGGTGACACCGTCGATATGCACACCAATGGCAATGTCATCAGGTGCCACATTATTTTTAATAAGGTGATAGACGTATTCCTCAAACCATCCTCCCGTCAGGTAATCCAATTCCTCATGGATCAGCATGCCTTTTTGTGAAGGAGTGAACTTGATGTAGTTCAAGAACTTGCTGAGGTTTGGGATGGGAATCATGCTATCGTTCACTGCATGTTCAACTTCGTTGATATCGATGTATTTCCAGTTGCGATATTTTTCACGAAGCACATCCAAAACCTTGTAATCACTATTATTTAGTTTTCTTTGTGCGAACAGGTCAAACATCTGTTGCGCCTGTTGCTCATCGGAAATGATGGTCTTTGGCGTGTCGAGGTCATGTGTCAAGCCATAAACCCTGAAATACTCATCAAGGGTGATTCTGTATTTGATGGGATAAACTTCGTCGTCGTTATCGAAGATGCTATTGTCGAAAATCGTTTTGACGACAAGGTTTTCGTGGGTTTGGATGTAATAAAACTTGGTGTTGTAATTGGAAAAAACGTGTTGCACCGAGAGCGCCATGTAACGGGTGCCGCCAGCTAAGTTTACGCAATATTCGGCGTTCTTATCGATAGCGTTGTTGATGGTGCGGCAAATGCGTTCGTAAGTGTATTTGTCAGAATCGCGCCGCAACACGATGCGTTGCACGATGGCCTTGTCAACTTTAAGCGTGTTGACCAACGGGGTGATGCAGTCGAAGTTTTCGTTGGCTGAAATAAACAACAGCTTGTCGCCCACCTCATAGTATTCCTTAATAAAGAGGTAGGCGGCAAGCGGATGTTCGCGGCTGATAATGTTGACTATCGTCTTCACTTCTTGATGGCTGCGATGCCTGGCAGTTCCTTGCCTTCGATGGCTTCGAGCAAGGCGCCACCACCGGTGCTGACGTAGCTCACTTGATCGGCCAAACCGAACTTGTTGATGCAAGCCACGGAGTCGCCACCACCAATGAGCGAGAAGGCGCCGTCTTTGGTAGCGGCAGCGATGGCTTCAGCGATGGCTTTGGAGCCCACAGCGAAGGTGTCGAACTCAAACACGCCGCAAGGACCGTTCCAGAGAATGGTCTTTGAGCCTTTGATGACGTTGGCAAACAGCTCACGGGTCTTTGGACCGATGTCCATACCTTCCCAACCTTCAGGAATATTCATTGGGTCAACCACTTGGGTATTGGCGTCGTTGCCAAACTTGTCACCAACCACGCAATCCACGGCGAGCACCAGATTGACGCCTTTTTCCTTGGCTTTGGCCAGGATATCGAGAGCGAGGTCGAGCTTATCTTCTTCGCAGATGGAGTTGCCGATCTTGCCACCCAAGGCGCGCTTGAAGGTGTAGGTCATGCCACCACAGAGGATGAGGTTGTCAACCTTAGTGAGCAGGTTCTCGATGATCTCGATCTTGGTGGAGACTTTCGAGCCACCCATAATAGCGGTGAAAGGATGCTGGATCTCGTTCATCACCTTGTTCACAGCGGCCACTTCCTTGCCCATCAGGTAGCCGAACATCTTGTGTTCAGCATCGAAATAATCGGCAATCAAAGCGGTGGAAGCATGGGCGCGGTGGGCGGTGCCGAAAGCGTCGTTGATGTAATACTCGCCATAGCTGGCCAAGGTCTTGGTGAATTCCTTCTGTGAAGCCTTAATAGCCTTCTTCGCTTCATCATAGCCTTCTTCGCCTTTCTCAATGCCACGCGGCTTGCCTTCTTCCTCAGCATAGAAACGGAGGTTCTCGAGCACCAACACTTCACCGGGTTTCAAGGCGGCGACTTGGTCGGCGGCTTTCATGCAGTCGGGAGCGAACTGAACTGGACGGTTCAGCAGCTCTGAGAGATGAGCGATGATGGGTTTGATGGAGAATTTCGGATCAGGGTTTTTCTTTGGGCGACCGAGGTGCGACATCAGCACCACCATACCCTTGTCGTTCAAGACCTTATTGATAGTCGGCAAAGCGGCACGCATACGGGTGTCGTCAGTGATGTTGAAATTGTCATCCAAAGGGACGTTGAAATCCACGCGGATAACTACACGTTTGTTTTCAAACTTTACTTGATCGATGTTTACCATGATTTTTATGATTTAAAATTGTGATTTTCTGGGACAATCATATTGATGGCTTTCGGAAGCATCTCGAAGTCAAAAGGCGAGTTGTTGAGGTTTTCGCCTTCCGTTTCTACCAACAGGGAATGGGGTGGAATGGATACGATCCGAATTCTGCTTCCTCGGAAGGTCTTCACTTCGTTGATTTTGTTGATGAAAGTGCCATCGTAAAGGTTTTTTACATTAGCGGCAAACTTGAAAATGGACACTTTCTTGATGACTGTGACATCAAACAACCCATCATTGGGGATGGCTTTGGGCATTGTCATCATGCCACCGCCATTGAATCGGCAGTTGCCGATGGAGAGGTTCAAAATACTGTCGTCAAAAACCAACTCATCGTCGATGGTGAGTTGGATATGCGTGATTTTATAAGTCAAGATACACTTGACTAAGCTAATTAAATAACGGATGGTGCCGCCTTTGCCGTTGCGTTTCATGGTGTTGGTGGTGTTGCACACCATCTCGTCCAGACCCGTTCCGGAAGCGTTCAAAAAATAGCGTATCTTAGGGTCGCCGTCATTATAATAAGTCAGTTTTCCAATATCATGGGCAAAGGTATGTCCCGCCTTGATGATTTGAATGTTCGTCTCATATTCCATAGGAATATCGAACGTTCTGATCCAATCGTTACCTGTTCCTACTGGAACGACACCCATGGTGATCTCGGTGGTGGCAAAACGTTGTTGAGAGAAAATACCGTTGATCACCTCGTTATTGGTGCCGTCGCCTCCAATCGAAATGATTTTTTGATATCCTTTTTCTGTGATATTATCCCTGACAATATCAATAGCATGGCCAGGGTGGGTGGTCAATATAGCGTCATAATCGAACCCTTCCTTAATGAAGATTTTTTCGATTTCCGGCCAGTCTTTTTTGCATTTTCCGATGGCAGCAGCCGGATTGACAACAATCAACCATTTATTGTTTTTATCTTGCATAAATCTGTTTCCAAAAAATTTGCTCCAAAGATAAGAATAATTGTTGTATCTTTGACGCTTTAAATATGAACTAAAAAAAATGAAGAAAAATTGCTTACTGTTTTTATCGCTGTTTACACTGGTGATGCTGTTTAATGCTTGTAGTACTGACGTTGATTTATACGCTGGTTATAAAGATATTACGGTTATTTATGGACTGCTCGACAGTGATAAGGATACCAATTATGTCAAGATTAATAAAGCTTTTTTGGGTCCCGGCAATGCCTTGGAAATCGCTATGATCGCCGATTCGTGCAACTATTCATCAAAACTGGATGCAAAAATTGTGGAATATAGAGCTACCCCTGGAGGCAATAATTACCAAAAAAGCGGTAGAGAATTGGTGCTGGACACCATGACTATTCACAACAAGGATACAGAAGGTTTCTTTTATGCTCCTGACCAATTGGTGTACTATACAACAGAGCCTGTTTACACCAATTCAGAGCGATACAAGTACAAATATGAATTGTTGGTTGACAGAGGCGATACTATTTTAAGTGCTGAGACCGACATGGCGGGCGGCTATGGTTTCAATATCAATACAGCCGGTATGAGTTTCTCAGGCGAATCGGGAACACCAATCAAATGGTATCCATGTCCCAACGCTTCAATCTATGAGGTTGTTTTGAAATTCAACTATTTGGAACTGCATGGTTTCGATTCAGTGCCTCAAAGCATTGAATGGTCGTTGGGAACCTACCCTGAAACCTCTTTGGAGTTGGATCATAACATGTACGTTGTTTCTCACAAGTCGGAAGCGTTCTACACTAAACTTGCCGAGAAGCTGCAAGGCGATACTATAGGCGTTACTCGTCTTGTTGCCAATCCTGCCATCTGTATCTCCATTGCCGCTGGAAACGAGGAGTTGTATAACTTCATTTCCGTCAACGCTCCCTCAAGCAGCATCGTTCAAAGCATCCCGGAATATACCAATGTCAAAGGCGGTTATGGCGTGTTTGCCTCCCGTACCTTGAAAGAGAAAAAGGTTAGGTTTAACAGCATTTACGACATTACCAAATGGGGTTTCCGTCAGATTGAATAATTGAGAATTAACACTAACTAACTAAATAATATGGAAGAAAATAAAAAACTCTTTGAGGAATTTCCACCGGTGAGCACCCAGGAATGGGAAGCAGTCATTGAGAAGGACCTTAAAGGAGCTGATTACAACAAGAAACTGGTTTGGCGCACGGCTGAAGGTTTCCAAGTGAAGCCCTACTACCGCGCTGAAAACTTAGCGGACATCCCGTGGACGGGGCAGAACCCTAACGAATTTCCTTATGTCCGTGGTAACAAGCCCGAAGGCAACGAATGGCTCGTCCGTCAAGACATCACCGTGAAGGATGTCAACGAAGCCAACAAGGTGGCCCTCAACGCTCTTAGCCGTGGTGTCAACTCCATTGGCTTCAAGCTCGAGATGGACAAGGTCTACACCGCCATCGAGATTTCCACTTTGCTGAATGGCATCGACCAAAAAGCTGTGGAGATCAACCTCTATAACAACAAGTACCACCTGCCGCTTTTAGAGATGCTCTCCAAGATTCCGGGCATCAAGGGTTCATTGAATTACGATCCTTTGACTCGCTACATCCGTCGCGGTGTATGGTACGTGACCGAAAACACCGATATGGAGCTGGCTTACATCATGGTGAAAGCCGAGATGCCTGATTTCCAGACCATCGGCATCAATAGCCATGTGTTCACCAACGCCGGTGCCACCATCGTTCAGGAGATGGCTTTCAGCTTGGCTGTGGGTGCCGAGTATCTCGACAAACTCACCGAGAAAGGCTTGACCATCGACGAGATCGCTCCTAAGATGCGTTTCAACATGGCTGTCGGACAGAACTACTTCATGGAGATGGCCAAGATGCGCGCTTACCGTCTGCTGTGGGCCAACATCGTGAAGGCATACGGCGGCAAGGAAGAGAATGCCAAGATGCACATCCACGCCACCAATGCCGAGTTGGGCATGAGTTTGTATGACGCTTATGTCAACATGCTGCGCACCACCACGGGCACGATGTCAGCCGTCCTCGGTGGCGTCGACTCGTTCACCGTGATGCCGTTCGACCAACCATTTGAGCTGCCCACCGACTTTGCTGACCGTATCGCACGCAACCAGCAGCTCATCCTGAAGGAAGAGTCACACTTCGACAAGGTAGCCGACCCTGCTGCAGGTTCCTATTACATCGAGAACCTCACTGAGAGCCTCGCCGCTGCCGCTTGGGATCTCTTCAACAAGATCCAGGACGAAGGTGGCTATCTCGAAGCCGTTCGCAAGGGCATGATCCAAGGTCTCATCAAGGAAAGCGCTGCCAAGAAGTTCAGCAATGTGGCTACCCGCCGCGAGACCATCTTGGGTACCAACCAATTCCCGAACTTCACCGAATCCATGAAGTTCACACCTGAGGCTTGGGTGATGGAAGCTGACAACCGCCGTGACGAAAAAGCTGAGGTTGAGACTATCGTTACTTTCCGTGCCGCTCAGCAGTTCGAGAAGCTGCGCTATGCTACTGACGTCTATGCACAAGACCACAAGCGTCCTGTGGCTTGGATGTTCACCTACGGTAACCTCGCCATGCGTAAGGCACGTGCTAACTTCGCTTCCAACTTCTTCGCTTGCGCAGGCTTCCAAGTCGTCGACAATCCTGGCTTCAAGACCTTGGACGAAGGCATTGCTGCCGCTCGTGAGGTGAAGCCAGAGATCTTGGTAATCTGCTCATCCGACGAGGAATATGGCGAAGGCAACGCCCTCAAGATCTTCGAGGAGTTGAAAAACGAAACCATCGTGGTGCTGGCCGGTAACCCCGAAGGCACTGCCGACATCCTCAAAGAGGCTGGCCTGAAGTACTTCATCCACGTCAAGAGCAACGTGCTCGAGACCCTGCAAGAGTTCCAGAAACAATTAGGTATAACGAAATAAGAAAGGAGCATCACAATGAAACCCAATTATAAAGATATCAATATCAACGCTATACCTAAGCATAATGGTCTCATCCTGCCGAATGGCGAGCTATGGGAGACCCACGAACACATCATGGTGAAGCCTGCCTACACCGAGAAAGACCTCGAAGGCATGGAGCACCTCAACTATGCCGCAGGCATCGCCCCCTTCCTCCGTGGACCTTACTCGACGATGTATGTGATGCGTCCCTGGACCATCCGTCAGTACGCCGGTTTCTCCACCGCTGAGGAATCCAACGCCTTCTACCGCCGTAACATCGCTGCCGGTCAGAAAGGTCTGTCAGTGGCCTTCGACTTGGCCACCCACCGTGGCTACGACGCCGACCACGAGCGTGTGATGGGCGACGTGGGTAAGGCTGGCGTGAGCATCTGCTCCGTCGAGGACATGAAGGTGTTGTTCGACCAGATTCCGCTGAACAAGATGTCTGTCTCCATGACTATGAACGGCGCCGTGTTGCCGATTCTGGCCTTCTATATCGTCGCTGCCTTGGAGCAGGGTGCCAAGTACGAAGAGCTGCAAGGTACCATCCAGAACGACATCCTGAAGGAGTTCATGGTGCGTAACACCTATATTTATCCAC
>JAEEGG010002042.1_pt1 | contig 53132 bp, 44 predicted proteins | sample 9134161 | NCBI WGS metagenome assembly JAEEGG01 (sample SAMN16246543, study PRJNA631951) | gut metagenome | biome: gut microbiome; feature: rumen; material: CR-attached | host: Bos | place: Iran: Karaj | collected 2018-10 | reverse complement strand
GCCGACCGAAAAGCAGAAGAGGAATACAGCCTGTTTAACCCAAAACAGAAAATCGACTCTGACTTTGATAAGGAAATACGTGGATTGTTTGACAATAAAGATGAATGAAATGCTATATGATGACACGTCATGGCAATAACATAGAAGTTGACCCAAATATCTAAAAAACCTCACGACGGGAGCGATTCCCGCCGTGAGGTTTATGTTTCTTGCACCTTTCAAAGGATTAACCTTTGATAGCTGCATTTCTTGCACCTTTCAAAGGATTAACCTTTGATAGCTGCCACACCGGGAAGCACCTTGCCCTCGATGGCCTCGAGCAGGGCACCGCCGCCAGTGGAGATGTAGCTGACCTTGTCGGCCAGGCCGAACTTGTTGACGCAAGCCACGGAGTCGCCACCGCCGATGAGCGAGAAGGCACCCTCGGCCGTTGCCTCGGCAATAGCGTTGCCGATAGCACGTGAGCCAGCGGTGAAGGCGTCGCACTCGAAGACGCCGGCAGGACCGTTCCAGAGGATGGTCTTGGCACCCTTGATAGCCTCGGCGAAAGCCTTCTGGCTCTCAGGACCGGCATCGACGCCCTCGAAGCCAGCGGGAACGTTGTTGGCGGGACAGGTGATGATCTCGGCACCGGCCTTGACGGTCATGGTGTCGAAGTCGAGGCCGTTGGTGGCTGTGCAGTCGGTGCCGAGGACGAGCTCGACGCCGTTCTTCTTGGCCAGTTCCTCAACGCCCAGGGCTACGTCGAGCTTGTCCATCTCGACGATGGAGTCGCCGATCTCGCCGCCGTGAGCCTTAGCGAAGGTGTAGGTCATGCCACCGCAGAGGATGAGCTTGTCGACCTTGCCCAGGAGGTTCTCGATGATACCGATCTTCGACGAGACCTTCGAGCCGCCCATGATGGCGACGAAGGGGCGCTTGATGTTCGACAGGACGTTGTCCACGGCCTGCACTTCCTTCTCCATGAGGAGGCCGAGCATCTTGTTGTCGGCATCGAAGTAGTCGGCGATGACAGCGGTAGAGGCGTGCTTGCGGTGAGCGGTACCGAAGGCGTCCATGACGTAGCAGTCAGCATAGCTGGCGAGGGTCTTGGCGAACTCCTTCTGCGAGGCCTTCATGGCCTTCTTGGCATCCTCGTAGGCGGGGTCGGCCTTGTCGATGCCAACGGGCTTGCCTTCCTCCTCGGGATAGAAGCGGAGGTTCTCAAGCAGCAGGGCCTCACCCATCTTCAGGGCCTTGGCAGCGTCGGCAGCCTTGGCGCAGTCGTCAGCGAAGGCAACGGGCACGCCGAGAGCCTTCTCGACAGCCTCGCGGATCTGTCCGAGCGACTTCTTCTTGTCGACCTTTCCCTTGGGCTTACCCATGTGCGACATGATGATCACAGCGCCGCCGTCGGCCAGGATCTTCTTCAGCGTGGGCAGAGCACCGCGGATGCGGGTGTCGTCCGTAATCTTACCATTCTCGTCCAGGGGCACGTTGAAGTCAACGCGCACGATTGCCTTCTTACCGGCAAAGTTCATTTCGTTGATAGTCATTTTGATTTACGATTTAAGAGATTTACTATTTAATTTTTTATTGATTTCGGTCACTCACTCCTTATCGCCTGCAAAGGTAACAAAATCCGTTGAAACTGACAAACGATAGGCCCTATTTTTTTTCGTTCAGCCCACGGATGAGGCGACGTGTGCCCTCCTCGACGAGCTGGCGAGGGGCGGCGAGGTTCACACGCAGGAAGCCCTGACAGCCGTACATCTCGCCAGGATTCACCCACACCTTCTCGTCGGCACGCAGACAGGCACAGAGACGCTCCGTGTCCATGGTGATGCTGCTGACGTCGACCCACGCCAGGTAGGTGCCGTCGAGACGGGCCACGGGCAGCTGAGGGAGATGCGACTTCATCAGCCTGCGGAACGTGCGGTCGTTCTCATAGATGTAGTCCACGAGACTGTCGAGCCAGGCCTCGCCGTCGGCACTGTAGGCGGCCTCCAGGGCGACGATGCCGAAGGGGTTGACGTCGCACACCTCGTTGTCGTTGATGGCACGGTCTATGCGCTGGCGGAAGTCGGCATTGGGGCTGACGATGTAGGCTATCTGCAGGCCGGCGGTGTTGAACGCCTTGCTCGGGGCACCGGCGACGACCCACTCCACGCCCACCTCGTCGGCAATGGGGCCGAAGGGCTGGAAGGGCCGTCCCAAGGCGGGGTTGACGAACTCGCCGTGGATCTCGTCGGCAACCATGATGACACCATGACGGCGGCAGACCTCAGCCAGGCGACGCAGCTCGTCGGCCGTCCACACGTGGCCCGCAGGGTTGTGGGGACTGCAGAGCAGGAACAGGCGAACGTGCTCATTGACGATGGTCTGCTCCAGAGCCTCGAAGTCGACGTCGTAGCGCTCCTCCCGGGGGTGCCACGTGAGGGGTGCCTCGACGATGCGGCAGCCGTTGTTGCGGATGCTCGAGAAGAAGCAGTTGTAGACAGGCGTCTGGACGAGGACGCCGTCGCCGGGCTTCGTCAGCGCCTTGATGATGGCCGAGAGGGCGGGCACGACGCCGGTGGTATACTGTATCCACGAGCGGTCGACATGCCAGCCGTGACGACGTTGCTGCCAACGGATGATGGCCTGGTAGAAACTCTCGGGAACGATGCTGTAGCCGAAGACGCCGTGGTCCACACGACGGCGCAGGGCGTCAACGACACAGGGGGCCGTGGGGAAGTCCATGTCGGCCACCCACATCGGAATGACCTCAGGGTCGCCACACTCGTCCCACTTCACGCAGCTGGTGCCGCGACGGGGGGTGATGTTGTCAAAGGGACTGTTCATAAGGTAATAATCTGACAATTGCCGGGAGCACGGAGATGGGCGTCGAGGGTGACGCGACCCACGCTGTCGGCGACGATACGGCCGCTGCACGGGTTCTTGATCTCGCTGATGCTGCCGCGGATGGTGGCATCGATAGCGGTGCTGTCCTCGAAGGCACGGTCGCAGGCGGCGTCGAAGGTGCAGTCCTCCAGCACCAGCCCGTCGACATAGCACAGCGGCTGTTCGCCGGCAATATGGCAGCGAACAAGGCGCAGGTTGCGGGAGTGCCAGCCCAGGTATTCGCCGTCGAGGACGGAGTCGTAGATGGTGACGTTCTCCGTCTCCCAGAAGGCGTCCTTCGTCACGATGCGGGCGTTGCGGATGACGGCGTTGCGAACGTACTGGAAGACGTAGCGCGAGTCACTCTCCAGGCCGTCGACGTCGACCCCCTCGCAGAACATGAAGGGATAGGTGCCCTCATGCAGACGGACATTGCGGACGGTGAGGTCGCTGACACGCCAGAAGGTCTCGTCGGCATCGTTCAGCTGCACATTCTCCAAGGTCAGGCCCCGCATCTCGCGGAAGAATTTCGGGGCGTCGATGACGGTATCACGCATCACCATGTCGTTGCTGTACCAGATGGCCGACCGCGAGCCCACCTCGAAGACGCAGTTCGTGATGAGCGAGCCGTCGACATGCCACCACGGGTACTTACCGATGAAGCGGCACCCGTCGGCCTCAATGCGTTGGCAGCACTTGATGCCACTCTCGCCCTCGGTGATGGTCACGTTCTCCAGGCGGGTGTCGTGGATGCCGAACAACGGCCGCTCACCGCCAAAACTCTGATTTCGTATAATCTCCATATTTTCAATTTTTCAATGCTTAATGCTCAATGCTTAATGCTCAATGCTTAATGCTTAATGCTTAATGCTTAATGCTCAATGCTTAATGCTTAATGCTCAATGCTCAATGCTCAATGCTTAATGCTCAATGCTTAATGCTCAATGCTTAATGCTTAATGCTTAATGCTCAATGCTTAATGCTCAATGCTTAATGCTTAATGCTTAATGCTCAATGCTTAATGCTTAATGCTAAAACTATCCTCGTTCCTCGTTCCTCCTTCCTCGTTCCTCGAAAAGTTCAATTCTTCTCCTCCATCCACCTGCCCCACTTCATCCGCGCGAGGAAGATGAGGCCGCGGAACGTCAGTTCGACAGCCATGGCGAACCACACGCCGTGGAGGCCGTAGCGAGGCGCCAGCAGGGCAGCCAGCGTGACACGCACCGCCCACATCGAGAAGAGGTTCATCAGCGACGGAACGGCGGTGTTGCCTGCACCGATGAAGACACTCATACCCACGATGCTCGCAGCGAACATCGGTTCGGCCCACGCCTCAATACGCAGACACTCCGTGCCCAGCAGGCGGACGGCAGCGTCGGGGGTCAGCGAGGCCATCATCAGCGGGGCGGCGACGTACATCACCACACCCATCACGGTCATCACGCCGATGCCCAGCAGCGTCGTCATCCACGCAAAGTGGCGCGTCAGCCGCAGACGGCCAGCACCGTAGCTCTGGCCGACGAGGGTCGTCGCCGCCTCGCCAATGCCGTAGCCAGGCATATAGCAGAGGCTCTCGGCCGTCACGCCGAGGACGTTGGCAGCGATGGCCACCGCCCCCAGGGGTGCGACGATGATGGTGCAGGTGATCTGGGCCACGTTCATCAGCGCCCGCTGCAGCAGGATAGGTCCCGCAATGGTCGAGGCACGGCGCATCACCAACCGCTGGGGACGGAAGCTGCTGCCGTCGCCGACAAGACACAGCTCACGGCAACGGGTGACGGCGTACCACAGGAGGAAGGCGGACACCAGACCCTCGGCCAGCAGTGTGCCAGCGGCGGCACCGGCTACCCCCCACCCCAGTCCAGGGATGGTCACACTACAGTCGGCAACGGCCCACACTCGCGTGGGGAAGATGGCAAAGAAGTTGAACACCACGTCGAGCACACACATCACCACATTGGCCCAGCTGGCCACCTTGATCTCGCCGGCACTACGCAACATCGACGACGCCAGCATATCGGCCATGGCCAGCGGACCGCCAAGGACGAAGATGAGGAAGTAGACGGTGGCATCGTGGCTGATGGCAGCATCGCCACCCAGCCAGCCGGGCAGCCAGGGGCTGACGCCAGCACCCACCAGCGACACCGCCAGCGACAGCAGCAGACCCACCGTCATGCTCTGGCGGAACACGGCACGGGCACCGCTGAGGTCGTTGGCACCGATGCGGTGGGCCACCTGGACGGAGAAGCCTGTCGCCACGCAGCTGATGATGCTCCAGAAGAGCCACGTCGTCGTGGCCACCAAGCCCACCGATGCCGAGGCCAGCGCCCCCAGCGAGCCTACCATCGCATCGTCGATGTAGAACATCAGGATGGTGCTCACCTGTGCCAGGATGGCCGGCACGCTGAGCAGCACCACCAGTCGCAGCTGTTCGCCGGTAGTCAGTTTCTGTCGCTCACGGATGCGTAGTAGTAGTTCGTCCTTCTTCAATTCTTCACCGGTAGCGTTTGATGAGGTTATAGGCGGTGTAGAGTCCCAGTTCGCCAGCCTTGCTGAGGTCGCTGACGGCAGAGGCCTTGTCGTCGAGGAAGATGTGGCAGAGGCCACGGTTGTACCAGGCTTCGGCGAGGTTAGGCTCTATGCGGAGGGCACGGTCGTAGTCGCTGATGGCCTGACGGTAGTCGCGTCGCTCGGCATAGAGTGTGGCGCGGTTATAGTAGAGCAGTGCGTCCTGAGGGTCGACGGCGAGGGCACGGTTCAGGTCGGCCAGCGCCAACGACAACTGGAGGCTGGCATTGCCGCCCAGCGACGTCTGGTAACGGGCCAGGCGCCAGTGGCAGACGGCACGCTGCCAGAGTGCAATCATCGACGTGCTGTCGGCATGGAGGACGGCGGTGAGGCTGTCGACCAGTGGCTGGGCACCCTGCTCGTCGAGCGGCGACGGTGCCGTGGTGCTGATATAGAGCGGGCGGCGCGATGAACGGCTGTTGAACGCCTCGACATGACGGTCGTAGGCAATGGCGCTGCGCACATCGTCAGTAGCCGTCGGCTGCTCGTTGGTGAGACAGAACAGCGGCAGCAGCGTCTCGTCCGTCTGGCGGTTCTGCACACGGCCACGGTAGGGACTCTTGTATTCGTGCTCCACCTCCTGGTCGTCGGCAATGACAATCTGGTTGTACTTCTCAGGATCGGCATCGTCGCTGCGACGGCGCATCTGCTGACGGTTCAGGCGTGGCTGGCGACGGCCGTAGCGCTTGTCCATCTGTGCCTTGAGGATGCGGAACTCGTCGAGCTCAGCCTGACGCGACTGTCCCAGACGGCGATAGCAGTCGGCACGGTGCTGCAGGCCGAACCAGAAATTGGGGAACTCGTCGATGACCTTCGTGAAGTCGCGGACGGCACCACGCAGGTCGCCCGTCTGCTCAAGCAGCAAGGCACGGTTGATGAGGGCCATGAGGTTGTCGGGCTCCAACCTCAGGACAAAGTCGAAGTCCTCGATACCGCGGTTGTCGTCGCCCACCTGTGCACGCAGCAGTCCGCGATTGTAGTGGCCGAGGAAGTTGTTGGGGTCGAGGTCAAGGGCCGTGTCGTAGTCGGCCATCGCCCCACGGAGGTTGTTCTGGTTGACACGTGCCAGGGCACGGTTGACGTAGCTGGCGACGTGGCGAGGCAGCAGGTGGATGGTCTTGTCGAGATAGTGCTCGGCATCCTTCCACTCCTGGCGCGAAAGACTGACGACGGCACGTCCCGCCCACGTCTCGCCGTCGTAGGGGTCGAGCTCCAGGGCACGGTCGAAGGCGGTGACGGCGGCGGTGGTGTCGCCCTGCAACAGGTACACCTCGGCACGCATGGTGTAGCCGCGGGCATAGGTGGACCAGCGGGTGAGCATCGTGTCGAGCTGTCCCAGGGCACGGTCGTAGTCCTTGTTCTGGATGTGACAGAGCACACGGTTGTGCCACATACCCTGGTTCTCAGGGTCGTGGCGCAGAGCCTGCGTATAGTCGGCAGCCGCCTCGGTATAGTGCTCGAGACGGATGCGGCAGATGGCGCGCAGGTCGTAGATAGCGGTGACGTAGGGGTTACGGTTCAACGCCTCCGTGCAGTCGGCCTCCGCCCCGGCGAAGTCGTCGAGGTAGAACTTGGCCACACCACGGAAGAACCAGGGCTCGTAGAGGTAGGGCTTGGCGGCGATGGCCTGGTTGAAGTACTGCATGGAGAGGACATAGTCCTCGTAGTAGAGTGCCGAGCGCCCGACGTTGACGAGACGCTCGACGTTGTACTGGGCATGGGAAGGGAGAATAGTGACAATGAGAAATGAGAAATGAAAGATGAGAGATATGATTACCGAAACAGCATGACACCTACCGGACTTCACCTCCATCCGACAGCCACTGTCTGCAAAATAACTAATCATATCTTTCATCTCTCATCTGTCAGCGCTCATCTCCTCACAGCCTTCGTCTTGTAGCCACAACGATAGCGGCCGAGTGTCAGCGACTTCAGCTTGCTCTTGATGAGCTGGCGGCGAAGGGGCGAGATGCGGTCGATGAACATATGACCGTCGAGATGGTCGAACTCGTGCTGCATGACACGGGCCAGGTAGCCCTCCACCCACTCGTCGTGCTGCTGGAACTGCTCGTCCTGCCACTGCACATGGATGCGCGTGGGGCGAACCACCTTCTCGTGGATGGCAGGCAGCGACAGACAACCCTCCTCGCTGGAGTCGGTCTTCGTGTCGTCAAGCTCCACGATGTGGGGGTTGATGTACACACGGCGGAAACCCTTGTACTCGGGCAGGTCGTCGCTGAGCACGTCGAGGTCGATGACCGACAGGCGGATGGCACGACCTATCTGTGGTGCTGCCAGGCCGATGCCCTCGCTCTCGGCCAGCGTCTCCCACATATCGCTGATGAGCTGCTGGAGCTCAGGATAGTCGGGGGTGATGTCTTCGGCCACCTTGCGTAATACAGGCTGGCCATATATATAAATAGGTAGAATCACTTTTGAGATAATAGATAAGAGATAATAGATAAGAGATAAGAATTCCTACTTACGGCTGCGGAGATAGTCCTCGAGGATGATGGTAGCGGAGATCTCGTCGACCAGACCCTTGTCCTGACGTGCCTTCTTACGCAGACCGCCCTGAAGCATTGCCTGATGGGCCAGCACGGAGGTGAAACGCTCGTCGTAGTACTCGATGGGCACCGTGGGAACGGCCTTGCGCCAGCGGTTCACGAACTGCTCGACACGTGCCATATTCTCGCTGGGCTGTCCGTTGGGCTGTCGAGGCTCGCCAATGACGATACGCTCAACAGTCTCCGTGGCAATGTAGTGCTGCAACCAGTCGAAGAGCTCAGAAGTAGAGACAGTCGCCAACCCTCCAGCTATGAGCTGTAGAGGGTCGGTGACTGCCAGTCCGCTACGTTTCTTACCGTAGTCGATAGATAATATGCGAGCCAAGGCTTACTGTTTGAAGAGCAGCCAGGCTCCCTGATAGGTAGCACGAAGGGCGTCGCGGCTGCTGATGGCCTGATCCTTGGTGTCGAAAGTCGTGGCGATGACGCGGAACCAAGCACCGTCGACGGCATCCTTGCGGACAATCTGGGCATCGTAGCCGTTGTTGCGAAGCTGCTGCTGCAGACCCTCAGCGTTAGCCTGACCCTTGAACGAACCGACGACGACGCTGTAAGCCTTCAGGCCTGTGCCGCTGACCAACTGGACACTCTCAGAACGAACGTCCTTGTCAGCAACGGGAGCGACAACCGTCTGAGTGGCGGGCTGAGTCTGAACGGGCTGGACGGTGGCAGGGGTGCTGGGAGCAGGCGTAGCGGGCTGCGTGACGGCGGCAGCGGCCTCCTGCGACTTTGCCTTCTCATAAGCTTTCTTGTAAGCACTCTCGCTGCTCTTGCCGCAGCTTGCGAACACCATTGCGAGGCTGAGACCTGCGCAAAGAACCATGTACTTTTTCATGTTTTTTCTACAGTTTTTATGAATGTTTGTTGTAATTATGTTCTGATGACAGCGCGAAATTACGAATTTTTGCGCAAAACCAAGACAATATGCGACCTAAACTTTGTTAAATACAAAGGTTTTTAGCCGTTTTAACAAAAAATGACAGCTTTTTTCTTGATGTTTCACAAAAAATGCCTATCTTTGCGAAACAAAACCACAAGTTACTTTACAAAACAGAGAAATGACTATGAAAAGTTTAGGTTACATTGGCGCTTTCCTCGGCGGAGCCATCGCCGGCGCTGCCCTTGGCATCCTCGTTGCACCGGAAAAGGGTCAGGAGACTCGTGTGAAAATTACTGACGCCATTGAGGACTTCCTCAAGAAGCACAACATCAAGCTCAGCCGCAAGGAAGTGGGCGACCTCGTGGACGACATCCAGGACGTCACGGACGAGGAGTAGACAATGTCAATTGATAATTCTTCGCAAGCGAAGCGGCAAAGCCGAGCGGACAATTAGTATTTAATTATGTTGTCGAGCGACAAGAACGTTGAGACCATCGCGCAACTCGTGGAAGTGCTAAGGCACTACCTCGGGTTGCAGAAGGAGTATGTCAAGCTGGACATCATCGACAAGGTGGTGCGCCTGCTGACGGCCACCGCCTTAGCGGTGATCTTCTTCCTGCTAATCATCGCCGTCATGCTGTTCCTGTCGCTGGCACTGGCCCAATGGCTCAGCAGTTATATCAGTATGTCGCTGGCCTACCTCATCGTGGCAGCGCTGCACCTGCTGTTGTTACTGCTCGTTGCCGCCAAGCGTCACCAGTGGATAGAGCGTCCGCTGGTGAGGTTCCTGGCAGAACTGTTGATGAAGTAAATAAGCAAGAGAGAAGATGGTTCCCACAAAGAAACAACAGCCGACATTCAGTTCCCTCGAGGAGATCAGAGCACGCAAGGATGCGCTCCTGGAACAGATTCAGACGGACAGCACACAGGTCAGCGGCCTGTGGGGAAAAATCTTCGTCAAGCCCGAGGAGACGACCAAGGGCGACTACATTGCCAGTCTCATTGCCAACGGGATGACGGTCATCGACCTCATCCTGCTATACCGTAAGCTGCGCCGCAATTATGGCGGGCTTACGAGCCTTTTCTCAGGCAGCAAGAAGAAGCATAAGCACTAATCTTCACACATCGATCACCAATCCATCGTAAGCCATCTGCATATCAGCAGGCAACTGCCTGTTGACGTCGTCGTGTAGGCCAATGTCGTGACTGGCATGGATGAAATAGGTGCGACGGCTACCCACCCTACGGGCAAAGGCGACGGCCTCGGCGAGCGTCTGGTGCGAGTGGTGGGGCTTCTGGCGCAGGGCGTTGACCACCAATGTGTCGCAACCCTCGATGAAGGGCAGCTCCTCGTCGGCAATACACTTCATGTCGGTGATGTAGACAAGCTCCTGAGACGTCATGGATGAAGGATGAACGGTCGTGGATGAAGCGAATTGCGTGAAGACGTAGCCCAGAATGGGCAGGTCGTGGTGCATCACCTCGATGGGGGTGATACCAATGTCGCCGATGCTGAACGGCTCGTGCTTGTGTATCTCGTGCAACTGGATGGCCGGCACGCCGGGGTAGCGGTTCTCGGCAAAGCAGTAGGGCAGCATCTGGAGCATCCCCTGACGGGCCAGGGGGTCGGCATAGACGTTGATTTCGCCAAACTGACAGTAAGGGCGGATGTCGTCCATACCACCCATGTGGTCGTAGTGGGCGTGGGTGATGAGGATGCCGTCGATGCGACGGAAGGGATGCGGCATGATTTGCTGGCGGAAGTCGGGACCACAGTCGATGATCAGGCGTGTCGTCGACGTCTCAATCAGCGCCGAACAGCGGAGCCGCTTGTCCTTCGGGTTCGTGCTCTGGCAGACGGCACACTGGCAGCCGATGGTCGGCACGCCGCACGATGTTCCTGTACCGAGGAAAGTTAAACGCATATCTCTTCTAACAACAGATTTATACTTAAACGATGTTCACCTCAGGATGGATGGTGATGCCAAACTTCGACTGCACATCCTGACGGATGGCCTCGCAGAGACGGACAATCTCGTCGCCCGTGGCACCACCGAGGTTGACGAGCACCAGTGCCTGCTTGTCATGAACACCGGCACGACCCAGAGAACGGCCCTTCCAACCACACTGGTCGATGAGCCAGCCGGCGGGAATCTTCTCGTGGTCGCCATCTATATAATAATGTGGCATATCAGGATAGCGGGACGCCAGCTCCTCATATGTAGAACGGCTGACGACGGGGTTCATGAAGAAGCTACCGCCATTGCCCGTCACCTTGGGGTCGGGCAGCTTCGCGTTGCGGATGTCGATGACGGTCTGGCGCAGCTGGCGGGCGGTAGGCTCCGTGATGGCCCTGCGATCCAGTTCGGCGCGGATGTTGCCATAATCCAGACGCGGGGTGAAGGTGCGCGAGAGGGCGTAAGTCACATGGGTGATGAGGAAGCGGTTCTTCCAGTCGTTCTTGAAACGGCTCTGACGATAGGCATACTGACAATCGGCATTGGTAAACGTCAGCACCGCGCCGGTAGCTATCTCGACAGCCTCAACGGTGGTGATAAGGTCTTTTACCTCCACACCGTAGGCCCCGATATTCTGCACCGCCGAGGCCCCAACGTCGCCGGGGATGAGCGACAGGTTCTCCATGCCGTAATAGCCGGCATCGATGCTCGCAGCCACCATATCGTCGAACACCTCGCCGCTGCCACAGGTCATCCTGATACTGTCTCTGTCGTCATCGGCGCTGTCGCCATCGGCGCTGTCGTCATCTGCATCGAAGGTATAGCCCTTGATGGCTGAGCGTACAACGACACCCGGGAAATCCTTGGTCAGCAGCAGGTTACTGCCGCCGCCAATAATCAAGAACGGCTCCTCGGGCGACTGCCGCAACAGCGCAGCTACCGCCTGAGCCTCCTCGACACTGGCATACTCGACGAAGCGTCTACAGCGTGCCTCGATACCAAAAGTGTTGTGCCCTTTCAGGCTATAATCATACTGTTCCGTCATCATTACTCGTTTCTCGTTCCTCCTTCCTCGTTCCTCCTTCCTCGTTCCTCCTTCCTCGTTTCTCCTTCCTCGTTTCTCCTTCCTCGTTCCTCCTTCCTCGTTCCTCCCTCCTCGTTCCTCGTTCCTCGTTTCTCCTTCCTCGAAAAATCACTCCTTCATCATCGCCAACCGCCACTGGTCACCGTGCCGGCGGAAAGTCAACTCCGTCTCCAAGCCATTGGCAATGCCTCGCAGCATGAAGATGATGCGATCGGTACGGGGCTTGCGAGGACCGTAGACGATGTTATAAATCATCTTGTCGGGCAGCTCCGGAGCGAAGGCCGGCCACGTGTCGGGTGTCAGGATGCCCTCCATCTTTGCAAAGTCGTCGTCAGGATCAGGGCCTTCGAACTGCACCTCAGCCTCAAGACTCTCGCCCTGGAACAGCGAGTCGGTGACGAAGCGGTGGTAGAACTGCAGGAACGAGGCATTGGCGTTGGCCTGAATGGGCTGCGTGTCTACCTGTGTCAGCATCCACGCGCCGCGCAGACGGCGGAACTTGTACTGGATGACGGCCCCGGTGTTGAAGTAGATCTTCTCGACGGTGGCCTCCGTCAGCGACGTGTCGTTCATCTGGGCCATCTCGCTACGCGAGCCGAAGAGCAGTGTGTAGTAGCCCTGACGCATGAAGAACCGCTCCATCCGCCAGTCGTCACGCGCCATCTGCGTCGTGTCGCCATTGCGCGTCGTCGTCAGCGGGAAGAGCACACGCTCCATCTGCAGACGCTTGTTGGCCACAAAATTGAAGAGGAAGTCGTCGAACAGCTCGTCGGCAGCCTGCGGCATCGGTGTGTCGGCAATCAGCTGCTCCAGCGTGTCCACATCCTCCGTGTCAGCCACTTCAGACGCCACAGAATCTGCGGGAACCTCAACGGGACTCGCCGTCCGGTTTCCTTTGCACGACAGCATCAGCAATACCAGCGCTACGACCGCTATAGAAAGCCTATTCATGAGCTATTCTCTCAAATCAACGTGCAAAGTTACATATTTTTTTTGTTTCATAATTCATAATTCAGTTTTTTTTTCTACCTTTGCACGCAAATTTTGAAAAAACTGTTTTTGCTATGATTATCGACAAGATAGACGAGCTTCTGAAAGAAGTACAGACACTAAGCGCTAAGAACGCTGAGGAGGTGGAACAGCTGAGACTGAAATACCTCAGTAAGAAGGGTGAGATTACAGCCCTGATGAACGACTTCCGCAACGTCGCTACCGACCAGAAAAAGACTGTTGGCATGAAGATCAACGAGCTGAAGACGCTGGCTACGGAGCGCATCAACCAGCTGCGCGAGGCGTGCGAGACACAGGAGACGGGCGACGAAGCCATCGACCTGACGCGTACCCCCTACCCCGTGAAGCTGGGCACACGCCACCCGCTGACCATCGTGACGAACGAGATTATCGACATCTTCTCGCGCATGGGCTTCGTGCTGGCCGACGGTCCCGAGGTGGAGGACGACCTCCACGTGTTCACGAAGATGAACTTCGCCGCCGACCATCCCGCCCGTGACATGCAGGACACGTTCTTCGTCTCGCAGCATCCCGACGACGTCACCAAGAACATTCTGCTGCGCTCACACACGTCGAGCGTCCAGGCACGTGTCATGGAGCGTATGCACGACGAGAACGGCAAGCTGACGGCACCCATCCGCGTCATCTGCCCTGGCCGTGTCTACCGCAATGAGGCCATCACCGCCCGTGCCCACTGCTTCTTCCACCAGGTGGAGGGTCTGTACATCGACAAGAACGTGTCGTTCACCGACCTGAAGCAGGTTCTCCTCAGCTTCGCCAAGGAGATGTTCGGCGCCGACACGAAGATCCGTCTGCGCCCCTCATACTTCCCCTTCACCGAGCCCAGTGCCGAGATGGACATCTCGTGCTTCATCTGTGGCGGCGAGGGCTGCGGCTTCTGTAAGCACACCGGCTGGGTGGAGATTCTCGGTTGCGGCATGGTCGACCCGAACGTACTCGAGCAATGCGGCATTGACTCGAAGATCTACTCTGGCTATGCCTTTGGCATGGGCGTCGAGCGCATCACGAACCTGAAGTACCGCGTCAACGACCTCCGTCTGTTCTCTGAGAACGACACCCGCTTCCTCGAGGAGTTCGAGGCCGCCGACTAACGTTAAGACTAGAATAAGTTAACAAACTAACTTGTTTTTAGACACAGCGTCTCTTTTGATTACTGTATCTCCCAGCCGATGGCCGAAGCACCAAGGACGGCTGCCGAAGCACCGTCGAGACCGCTGACAAGGAACTGCGCCTTGCCGCGGAAGATGGGCATGACATGAGCATCGTAAGCCTCGCGGATGGGTTTCATGATGAGCTCGCCGGCCTTCACCATACCACCGAAGAAAATAAAAGCTTCGGGCGACGAGAAGGCTGCGAAGTCGGCACACGCCTCGCCCAGCATCTTTCCCGTGAACTGATAGATCTCGTTGGCTAGATTGTCGCCCTTGCCGGCGGCTATGGCGACATCGAGCGAGGTGATGTCCTCGGCCTTCATGTTGCGTAGCAGCGACGGGCGGTCGGTCTTTGCCAGCAGCTCGCGTGCCGTGCGTGCCACACCCGTTGCCGAGCAGTAGGTCTCCAGACAGCCCGTACGCCCGCAACCGCAGAGACGACCTTCCTCACCACGTATCATCGTCACATGGCCCAGCTCACCGGCGAAGCCATCGTGGCCATAGAGCAATTGTCCGTTGACAACGATGCCCGAGCCGACACCCGTGCCGAGGGTGATGACGATGAAGTTCTTCATGCCGCGTGCCACGCCATAGACCATCTCGCCGACGGCGGCAGCATTGGCATCGTTGGTCATGGCCACGGGGATGCCCAACGCCTGGCTGAACATATCAGCCAGGGGCACCACGCCGTCATGAGCCCACGACAGGTTAGGGGCAAACTCTATCGTACCATTATAATAATTGGCGTTAGGAGCTCCGATGCCCATCGCCTTGATGGTGCCGATGCCGCCCACCTGTCCGATGATGACCTGCAGTGCCTCGATACAGGCATTGACGTAGTCTGCGGCCGTTGCGAAGCCACCAGTCTTGATGGCTGTGGTGGCCTTGATATCACCCTGTGCATCGACGATGCCAAAGACGGAGTTCGTTCCCCCAAGGTCCAAACCGATGACGTACGGTTTGTTGCTTTGCTGTTCGTTCATGATTCCAATTGTTTTTAATTTTTTGTTCTTAGTTTGGTGCAAAGATAGCGAAAACTTCCTAACTTCCTGCCTTCTTTAACTTCTTTAACTTCTTTATCTTCATAAACTGCATAAAAAATTGTACCTTTGTCGGCGATATGCCATTCCACATGCCTATCAACATCCTGGACTTCATCTTCAAGGGTATGCTCATTGGGATGATAGCATCGGCGCCGATGGGGCCGGTGGGCATCCTCTGTGTCCAGCGCACACTGAACAAGGGACGGTGGTACGGCTTCGCCACAGGACTAGGGGCAGCCATCAGCGACATCATCTATGCCGCCATCGCCGGTTTTGGTATGTCGTTCGTCATGGACCTCATCAGCAACGACCAGAACCGTTTCTATTTGCAGATAGCAGGTAGCATCATGCTGTTGTGCTTCGGATTCTACACCTACCGCACAGACCCGACGAAGAAGATGCACCAGTCTGGACAGCAGAAGGGCACACTGTGGTACAACACGTGGACGGCCTTCCTGGTGACGTTCTCGAACCCCCTGATTATCTTCCTCTTCCTGGCCATGTTCGCACAGTTTGCCTTCGTGCTGCCCAGCCATCCGTTCGAGATGCTCGTGGGCTTCGCAAGCATCGTCGGCGGTGCCATGTTATGGTGGTGGGGGCTGACTTGGCTCGTCGACCAGATTCGCACGAAGTTCGACAACAACGGCATCAAACTCATCAACCAGGTTATCGGTGTGGCCGTGATCATCGGCTCCATCATCATGCTGCTAGGCACAACCACGAACCTGCTGAGATGGTAAAAGAGAAAAAAGGAAAAAGGTAAAAAAAATCGCTAAAACGTAGATATCAAAGGTGTTTATAGCTCAAGAACTTAGAAAGAAGAACATTGCCGAATACTTGCTCTATATGTGGCAGGTGGAGGACACGATACGCGCCTTCGGCTGCTCGCTGCAGCGCATCAAGGCGGAGTACGTCGAGCGCTTCGACTACACCGACGAACAGAAAGAGGAGGAGGTGGACTGGTTTGGCAACCTCATACGTATGATGAACCAGGAGGGATGCCGCGAGCAGGGGCACCTGCAGATAAACCGTGTCACGATGCAGATGCTCAGCGACCTGCACCAGCAGTTGTTGGCGTCGCCAAAGTTCCCGTTCTACAACGCCGCCTACTACAAGGTGCTACCGTTCATTGTCGAGCTGCGCAACCGCGGTGCCGACAAGCAGGAGAACGAGATAGAGACGTGCATGAACGCCCTCTACGGCGTAATGATGCTGCGTCTGCAGAAGAAAGAGATCACCCCCAACACGGCGCACGCCGTAAAGGAGATCACCACCTTTATCGGGATGCTCTCCGACTACTATAAGAAAGACAAAGAAGAAGGACTGAAATTTGAATAGATGAACATACTGATTACCGGATGTAACGGACAACTAGGCAACGAGATGCAGCTGCTGGAGCAGATGCATACTGAGCATACCTATTATAATACTGACGTCCAGGAACTGGACATCACCGACAGCGAGGCCGTGGAGAGGTTCGTAAGTGAGAACCAGATTGACGGCATCGTCAACTGCGCAGCTTACACCGCCGTCGACAAGGCCGAGGAGAACACCGCACTGTGCGACCTGCTGAACCACGTGGCACCCGGCTACCTGGCCGCTGCCGTAGAGAAGCGCGGCGGCTGGATGGTCCAGATCTCCACCGACTACGTCTTCGACGGTACTAACCATACGCCATACGTTGAGACCGACGCAGTCTGTCCCGACAGCGTCTACGGCCGTACGAAGCTTGCTGGCGAGGAGGCCGTCATGGCGGCCTGCCGACGGACGATGATTATCCGCACGGCGTGGCTATACTCCACCTTCGGCAACAACTTTGTAAAGACAATGCTACGCTTAGGCAAGGAGAAGGCGGAGCTGGGTGTCATCTTCGACCAGATAGGCACGCCGACGTATGCCCGCGACCTGGCCGTGGCCATCTTCGCCGCCATCGACCAGGGTATCGTGCCCGGCATCTTCCACTTCTCGAACGAGGGTGTGACGTCGTGGTACGACTTCACGAAGGCCATCCACCGTCTGGCAGACATCACGACATGCCGTGTCCGTCCGTTGCACACGTCGGAATACCCCACCCCAGCCCGTCGTCCACACTACTCTGTGCTTGACAAGACCAAGATCAAGCTGGTCTATGCACTGGACATCCCCCATTGGGAGGAGTCGCTGGCGGAATGCGTTAAGCAATTGATAACTGACAATTGACAATTCTTCACAAGCGAAGCGGAAGAGCCGAGCGGAGGACTATTATCTTAAAGGAACCTCAATGATGAAGCGGCAGCCGTCATGGTAGGTGTCGTCAAGTCGCAGGTCGCCACCCAAATTCTTCATATGACTCTTTGCCAAAGGAAGACCCAGTCCGAGGCCTTCCGACAGGTCGTCGACCTTCGTAAAGGGCACGAACATCAGATCGCGATAGCCATCGGAGATGCCTGGGCCACGGTCCTCGAAAATATAGAAAACGGTATCGTCGGTAGCTGTGACGAGGACGGAAATATGCTTACCATCGGAATACTTGGCCGAGTTGTAGAGAATCTCGCGAAGACTACGCATCAGATAGAGATGACTGGTATGGATGGTCATCGTGTCAGGCAGCGTGGTCTGTAATTCTATCTTTATCTCCGGGAACTGCGTGTTCGTATAGCTGATGGCCTCGCGGACAATCTCGTTGCACGCCACTTCCTCATACTGGTGACTGGCCAATTCCTCGGCAATGCCAAGGTCCGAGCTGTCGTAGAGCATCTGCACCAAACGACGGAGTGTGGTCACGTTGTGGTTCATCATCATAGTCAATCCGCTCACTTCTTCACGCGAATAGTCGCTGGTGCCGTCGCCCAGCAGTTGCGACACGCCCATGATAATGTTCAGCGGCGTACGTATCTGGTGCGACATATTCTGTATGAAGAGCGTCTTCTGACGGTCAGACTCCTCGGCCATTCTTCCTGCCACCACCAGTTCTTCATTACGCCGCTCAGCCCCTTCATTCATCATCTTGATATCATCAATATGCCGGTCCAGTGCCTCCTGCATCTGTGCAAAGCTGTTCTGCAGACGTCCTACGGCATCCTGACGGTCAGTGCGCGCTATCTGTTCGTCGTAGTGTCCCGATGCTATCAGCTGCGACTGCTTCAGCAACTGGTTCAGCGGTCTGATGGCATGGGTCACGATGCGGCTGCATAGCAGCAGGATAAGCAACAGCCCGATAACGATAAGCGGTGCGACGATGTACGTCAGGCGGTAGTAACTCTTCAGGACGTCACGTTCTGGACAAACAAGTTTCAGTGTCCAGGAAGTGCCCGGTACCGCCTCACTACAGACGAAGTTCGCTGCCTCAGACGCTCTTTTCTGGCGTACAGAATCTGGCCCAACCAAGACACTACCGCTGGAGCCAAGCAACTGGAAATAGGCTTTCGGATAGGGTTTCTCGCGGTTAATAACCTGTGACAGCGTACTCAACGCCAGGTCAGTAGCGATAACACCCATGAAGTGTCCATCGACAGCATAAATGGGCTTGCAATACGAGGCTATCAACCCCTTGGCCGAGAGCGTCCCCTCGTTGAAATCATCAAAGGGATCAGTCCAGCATGCCCTACCCAACCGCTTCGCCAAGGCATACCATGGCTTTTCGTAATACTCATACTCGCCCTCACGGACGGTGATGATGCTATCTGCAAGGCGAATGCTATAAGCAGAGAAGTAACGGCCATACTCAGGAAACGTGTTCGGCTCAGGGGTAATAGAACAGCCACTGACGTTGCCGTTCAGAGCTACGATACGCATAGTATATCTCAGTAACGAGTCGGGCTGCATATGCTCCCTGACATACCACGCATTAGCCTCAGTAGCCGTCTCCACGGCATTCATGGAACGGCGCAAACGGTGCATCGTCGTGTTCAGGACAGTAGCGGCACGCTCGCGAGCCTCCTCTTTGATGTCATTACGCGACTGCAGGAACAGCACCCCCAGCGATGCCACGAAGATGGGTATCGTGAGCAGTAGTATGCCCAGACTGAGCTTCAGTGCGAGCGACTGGCGTATGCGTTGTGCGATGTTCCTCATTCTTTTGGTTTCTCTAACGACAGGGTTAACAAATCGTTTAGCAGTACGGTGATAATCTTTCCCTGCTTCTGTATCATGTCACAGTCATGCGGCGCTGTTTCCTCGCTACAGTCACCCAGACGTTCCACGCTCTCGGCAATAGCATTGACGGGGGCTAGCATCTGGTTGGTCATGTTATGTAGGAAGTCTGTCTTCATGCGGTCGCCCTCCTTTGCCCGCTCGTAGGTTTCCTCCAACTGGCGGCCGTGGCGTCTCAACTCGTCTGTCAGCTGCTGTAGCTCACCAACACGCTGTGACAGAGATTGTTGCATCTGCTGAAAGTGATCCTGCAAACGCCCAACCTCGTCCTGCTGACAGCTATCGGGAATGGTGCTGTCATAGTCGCCCTCAGCAATACGCTGAACGGAGTTCGTCAACATTCGCAAGGGCAGCAGCAGGCGGTGTGTAAAAGCCCTACAAAGCACTAACAGCAATAGCAGGCTCACCACGACGATGGCAATCACAATAACGAGAAGACGGTTGTAGTCGCCGAAGATGTCATTCACGGGATACACCACGCCGATACTCCACCCTAATTCAATCATCGCCCGACCGGGAACGCTGTCGCGATGGAAGGGTTTATAGAACAGAAGACAGTCGGTGCCGTCGTTGTTGAAACGGTGACTGCCCGTCCGTCCGGCCATCATCGCACGCGCAGTCTCAATGAATTCCGGGTCTGTATCCTTGTGTTTCAGGGTGAAGATGGTATGATGCATCAGTTTGTCTGTGTCGGGATGGACGATGAATGAGCCGTCGCTGCCAAGCATCAAGGCATAGGAATTGGGCGACGGCTTCGCAGCAAGCACAATGTCTGTAAGGGTAGCCAGAGCCACGTCCACGCCAAGAATTCCCACAACACCTTTCGCGCTGTAAAGAGGCAGGCTAAACGTAATGAGAGCGTTCTCCTCGGTATCATCATTCTTTAGAGGGTTCACCCAGCACGGGGTTCCCTTTCTCAGCGGCTCGGCATACCAGCGCTGCTCCGTATATGGACGATTACTAAAGGTGGCCGACATAATAATAGGTGATTCACCCTCGCGGGCACCCGCCATGCCGGCGTGATGGGCATAGAACATCTTATACTGCCCATGGCCGGGGAAATAACCAGGTTCGAAGGCGATGGCTGCGCCGTCTATTTGCGGATTCGATTCCACCAGCCTACGGACATCGTTCGACAAGCGGTCGGAATCGGTCATATGCATTAATATGTCCCAGTAAAAGTTGCCGGACGTCTGCTCAACACTCAACAGGATGTTGTCGACATTCTGAACGACGGCCTCCACCGTCTCACTACCCTTGGCGAAGGCCTCCTCCTTCAGGGCTTTGCGCGAAAAACGGAACATCACGAACAGTGCCGCCGTCAGCAGAACGGCAATCGCCAGAACAATCGTCAGACTGATTCGCAGCGACAAGGTCTTGGTGAAAAATCTAGTTAGTCGTAACATTCTGCTGCAAATATACAAAATAATTCAAGAAACAAGTGCAAAAAACGCATTTTTTTTTGCCTCTTACAAGAAAAAGGTACAAAAATGGGAAAACACTTTGTCATTTCATTGAAAAAGAGTACCTTTGCGCTGAAATTTGAATAAGGTAAGTAATGATTGAAGAGATAGAACGTAGAAGGACTTTTGCGATTATATCGCACCCCGATGCCGGTAAGACGACCCTGACAGAGAAATTCCTGCTTTTTGGCGGACAGATTCAGGTGGCCGGTGCAGTGAAGAACAACAAGATCAAGAAGACAGCGACCTCCGACTGGATGGATATCGAGAAGCAGCGTGGCATCTCGGTGTCAACATCGGTCATGGAGTTCGACTATACGCCTGACGGCAAGGACATCGAATATAAGGTAAACATCCTCGACACCCCGGGCCACCAGGACTTTGCCGAGGACACGTTTCGCACGCTGACAGCCGTCGACAGCGCCATTATCGTAGTGGACGGCGCAAAGGGTGTTGAGACGCAGACGCGTAAGCTGATGACAGTCTGTCGCATGAGGAATACGCCCGTCATTATCTTCATCAATAAGATGGACCGTGAAGGCCGCGACCCCTTCGACCTCCTCGACGAGTTGGAACAGGAGCTGGAAATCAAGGTACGCCCGCTGTCGTGGCCCATCAACCAGGGCGCGAAGTTCAAGGGTGTCTACAATATCTACGAGCAGAAGCTGGACCTTTTCACCCCCGACAAGCAGCGTGTCACCGAGAAGGTGAGCGTGGAGCTCGATTCCGTTGAGCTCGACAACCGCGTTGGCGAACAAGATGCGCAAAAGCTACGTGAGGATCTGGAGCTGGTGGACGGTGTATACCCCGATTTCGATGTTGAGACCTACCGCTCGGCCGAGGTAGCACCGGTATTCTTCGGCTCAGCGCTGAACAACTTCGGCGTGCAGGAGCTACTGAACTGCTTCGTGGAGATTGCACCGTCGCCACGCCCAACGAAGGCCGAGGAACGCGAGGTACAACCAGAGGAGCCGAAGTTCACAGGCTTCATCTTCAAAATCACGGCCAACATCGACCCCAACCATCGTTCGTGTATCGCCTTCTGTAAGGTGTGCTCAGGCCGTTTCCAGCGCAACCAGCCCTACCTCCACGTGCGTCAAGGCAAGACCATGCGCTTCACCTCGCCCACGCAGTTCATGGCCCAGCGCAAATCAACCATCGACGAGGCGTGGCCCGGCGACATCGTCGGACTGCCCGACACTGGCGGCATCTTCAAAATCGGCGATACCATCACCGAGGGCGAGCAGCTCCACTTCCGCGGGTTGCCCTCGTTCTCGCCGGAGCTGTTCAAGTATATCGAGAACGACGACCCGATGAAGGCCAAGCAGCTACAGAAGGGCATTGACCAGCTGATGGACGAGGGTGTAGCCCAGCTGTTTGTCAACCAGTTCAACAACCGCAAGATCATAGGCACCGTAGGCCAGCTCCAGTTCGAGGTCATCCAGTATCGTCTGGAGAATGAATATGGTGCCAAGTGCCGCTGGGAGCCTGTCCACCTTTATAAAGCCTGCTGGATCAGCAGCGACGATGACAAGGAACTGGAGGCTTTCAAGAAGCGCAAGTACCAGTACATGGCCAAGGACAAGGAGGGGCGCGACGTGTTTCTCGCTGACAGCGGCTATGTGCTCTCGATGGCACAACAAGACTTTGAACATATCCAGTTCCACTTTACGTCGGAGTTCTAATCAAGTATTATCGTTACTCCGGAATAACGTTATAACATCATAACAGAAGAAGATGACAAGAGAAGAAGACATACGGAATGCCGTTGAGACGATGCGCCGCGGCGGCACCATCCTCTACCCTACCGACACCGTCTGGGGCATCGGTTGCGATGCCACCAATGCGGAGGCCGTGAAACGGGTGTACGACATCAAGCAGCGCGATGATTCGAAGGCACTCATCTGTCTTGTCGACAACGATGCCCGTCTGCAGCGCTACGTCAGGAACGTGCCCGACGTGGCATGGCAGCTGATAGACAGTCTGAAGGACAGCGATGCACGCCCGACGACACTCATCCTCGACGGCGCCATTAACCTGGCACCCAACCTCATCGCCGACGACGGCTCGATAGCCCTGCGCATCACGCAGGAGGCGTTCTCGAAGGAGCTGTGCTACCGTTTCCAGAAGGCCATCGTCTCCACATCGGCAAACATCAGCGGCGAGCCAGCGGCACAGAACTACTGCGACATAGACCCGAACATCGTCGAGGCCGTCGACTACGTCTGCTGGAGCCGCCGACAGGAGCACCAGCCCCACAAACCCAGCAGCATTATCCGTCTGCGGGAGAACGGCGAAGTGGAGATTATCCGGAAGTAATGCTCAATGCTTAATAATATGACGCAGGAAGGACAAAAGAAGAACTGGCTACACCGGTTGCACGACTGGCGCAAGGAGCACATGAGCGACAAGATGTTCATCATCATCTTGGCGCTCATCGTCGGATTCCTGTCAGCGGTGGCTGCGTTCGTCCTGCACGGCATCATCAACCTTATCGTTGCCCTGCTGACGGGACGCTTCGCCAGCGACTCCGTGAACTGGCTGTACCTAGTCTACCCCGTCATAGGCATCTACCTCACCTCGCTCTTCGTGCGTTACATCGTCCGGGACAACATCTCGCACGGCATCACACGCATCCTCTATGCCATATCATCGAACAAGTCAAGACTGAAGTCACACAACACGTGGTCGAGCGTCATCGCATCAGCCATCACCATCGGCTTCGGTGGCTCCGTGGGTGCCGAGGCACCTATCGTGCTGACAGGCTCCGCCATCGGTTCGAACCTCGGACAACTGTTCCATCTTGACCGCAAGACGCTGATGACACTCGTCGGCTGTGGCGCTGCCGGCGCCATCGCAGGCATCTTCAAGGCCCCTATCGCAGGACTGGTATTTACTCTGGAAGTGCTACTCATCGACATGACGATGTCGTCGCTGCTGCCCATCCTCGTCAGCTGCGTAACAGCCACCTGTTTTACATACGTCTTCAGCGGCGACGCAGCCCTGTTCACGTTCCATCTGGACAACGAGTGGAACGTTCAGCGCATCCCCGCCTGCCTGTTGCTGGGCGTTTTCTGTGGACTGATGAGTCTCTACTTCGTGCGGACCATGGGCTTCGCCGAAGGCATCTTCACGCGCTTCAAGGATAAGCCGTACATACGTCTGGCCATCGGTGGTACTTTGCTTTCGCTGCTCATCTTCCTCTTCCCGTCACTCTACGGCGAGGGCTACCACAGCATCAACCTCCTGCTGAATGGCAAGACGGAGGCCGATTGGACCGAGGTTCTGAACAACTCACTCTTCGCCGGACAGTCGTCAATGCTACTGCTCTACGTCGCACTGGTACTACTGACGAAGGTCTTCGCCACCAGTGCAACCAACGGTGGCGGCGGCTGTGGCGGTACGTTTGCACCGAGCCTCTTCGTGGGCTGCTTCGCCGGTTTCCTCTTTGCACGCGTATGGAACGTCTATGAAGTAGGCGTCTACGTGCCCGAGAAGAACTTCGCACTAATGGGCATGGCCGGGGTGATGTCGGGCGTCATGCACGCCCCGCTGACAGGAATCTTCCTCATCGCCGAACTGACGGGTGGCTACAGTCTATTGTTGCCACTGATGATTGTCGCCGTGTCGAGCTACCTGACCATCAACATCTTTGAGCCACACAGCATCTACGGTGCCCGACTGGCCAAGGAGGGGCGCCTGCTGACACACCATACTGACCACGCCGCACTGACGCTGATGAACCTCGAGTCGGTCATCGAGCACGACTATATGGCCGTCAGTCCCGACATGGAATTGGGACAGATCGTCAATAAAATCAGCCGCAGCCGCTCGGCCGTGTTGCCTGTTGTCGACGCCACCGGCACCCTGCTGGGCGAGATCGACATCATAGGTATCCGTAAGGTGGTGTTCCGCATGGAGCTGTACCACCACTTCCTGGCCAGCCAGCTCATGCAGGAACCTGCCGCCGCCCTCCGGGAAACGGCACCGATGACCAGCGTCATGCGTACATTCGAGGCAACCCATGCCGACTGGCTGCCTGTCGTCGATGGCGAGAACCGACTGAAGGGCTACATCTCGCGCCAACGGCTATACACGTTGTACAGGAAGATGGTACACGACATGAGTGAGGACTAATCAATGATCGTAATAACGTTATAACGTAATACCGACATGACGAAGAACGAACTGAGAATTATTTTTATGGGAACGCCGGAGTTCGCCGTGGAGACGCTGCGGGCACTAGTGGAGAACCAGTATAACGTCGTAGCGGTGGTGACACAGCCAGACAAGCCAGTAGGCCGTCATCAGACGGAGATGAAGCCGTCGGCTGTTAAGCAGTATGCCCTGGAGCAAGGACTGCCCGTTCTACAGCCGGAGAAGATGAAAGACCCGGCATTTGTCGAGGAGCTGCGTTCCTTCGGCGCGAACCTTCAGGTGGTTGTCGCCTTCAGGATGCTACCCGAAATCGTCTGGGCAATGCCCGAGTACGGCACGTTTAACGTCCATGCCGCCCTGCTGCCGCAGTACCGCGGTGCGGCACCCATCAACTGGGCTGTCATCAACGGCGAGACGCAGACGGGTGTGACGACCTTCTTCCTCGACCACGACATCGACACGGGCCGCATCATCATGCAGCTGCCCTTCGACATCCCCGATACGGCCGACGTGGAGTATGTCTACGACGGACTGATGCACCTCGGTGCCGACATCTGCCTTCAGACGCTGGAGCGAATCATCGCCGCCGACGGACACCCGGCAAGCATCCCGCAGGACAGCGTGCTTGATGGTTCCGCCATCAAGCTCGCACCAAAGATATTCAAGGAAACATGCGAGGTAAAGTGGCAGCAGCCGGCAAAACGCGTCTACGACTTCATACGCGGCCTCAGTCCCTATCCCGGTGCATGGACGACACTCGTCAGTCCCGACGGACGACAGACGGTGCTAAAGCTCTATAAGACGACGAAGACCGGCCGTAACGCCGACGGCAATACCGGCCGACTGTCGGTAGACAAACGCCACCTCTACGTCAGCTGCGCCGACGAGTGGCTGCAGATTGACGAGTTGCAGCTGGCGGGCAAGAAGCGTATGGACGCCACCGCATTCGTCAACGGTATGAAAGACCTTGAAAACAGTCATGTTGAGTAATCGTGAAAATATTTTCGTCGATTGACATAATAAATCGGTATAGGATTACGTTTCAATGATAGACAAACAAAACGTACAGCCTATGCAGATATTTACTCGCGAAGAGACAACACCGAGCGAAAAGACGCTCAAGAAAATCAGGGAATTTGCTTACACCTACCGCATGAAGAACGGTCTGGCGTATTGCCTGAATTAGTAGTTAATAATTAATGATTTGTAATTGTCAATGACACTGGTTTCACCTTCGCTGCTCGCTGCCGACTTCCTGCATCTGGAACGTGACATCGAGATGATTAACCGCAGTGAGGCCGATTGGCTCCACCTCGATGTAATGGACGGCGTCTTCGTGCCCAACATTTCCTTCGGATTCCCAGTCCTCGAGGCGGTGGCGTCATTGTGTAAAAAGCCACTTGACGTCCACTACATGATTGTGCATCCCGAGCAGTACATCCGTCAGACGGCCAAGCTCGGCGCCATGATGATGAACGTCCACGTGGAGGCCTGTACCCACCTACACCGCACCGTTCAAGAGATTCACGACGCAGGCATGAAGGCTGGTGTAACATTGAACCCATCGTCACCCATCTCACTACTCGAGGACATCATCGGCGATGTCGACATGGTACTGCTGATGAGTGTTAATCCCGGGTTCGGTGGACAGAAATTTATCGAAAACACCATCGACAAGGTAAAGCGCCTGCGCCGGCTCATCGACGAGCACGGTAGCCACGCACTGATTGAAGTCGACGGCGGTGTGCAGGGTGAGACGGCCCCGCGGCTCGTATCTGCTGGTGTCGACGTTCTCGTTTCCGGCAGCTACGTCTTCAAGGCCGACAACCCTGAGACGGTCATCAGCCAGTTAAGAGCCCTTTAATGTCGTAATACGTAATAACGATATAACGTCATTACGACATAGCGACAACTACTCTAACACAAGTTCCATGTTATTCTCCTTTGCCATCTTGCGAAGGTTCATCAGAGCGTAGCGCATACGTCCCAGCGATGTATTGATGCTCACACCCGTCATATCGGCTATCTCCTTGAACGACAGCTGTTCGTAGAAGCGCATATAGACCACCTCACGCTGGGGCGGCGGCAACAGGTTCATCATCTTCTTCACGTCCAGTAGCACCTGTTCGTTCACCATCTCAGTTTCACGATAGGAGTCAAGAACCGATGCCCCACGCAGGTTCGACAAGTCATTGTCCTCCGTCGGCTCGACGATGTGCTCCGCCTTCTGCTGGCGGTACCAGTCCATAATGACGTTATGGGCGATACGCGTCAGCCAGAACATGAACTTCCCGGAGTCCGTGTACTTGCCCTCATGCAGCTTTGTGATAACCTTAACAAACGTCTCCTGGAAGATGTCGTCGGCCAGATCGTGGTCACGCACCACAAACATGATGTAAGTGAACAACTTCGTCTGAGTTCTTGACAGCAATTCGTCAAAAGCCCGGTTATCTCCTCCTATGTACAGCAATGCCAACGCTTCGTCGGTCATTCCTTCAAACTTCTTCATGTTTTTTTGAATATTTATGAAGTAAAAGCTGTTCCGATAGGCAATAAATGGGGTTTTAACGGGTTAAAAATTATTGATGTCGGGTGCAAAAGTAAGTAAAAAAAACAAAAACGCCAAAGAAAAATCATTTTTTTTCACGTTTTGCTTTCCACTTTGCCTATTTTTTTGTACCTTTGGCCTTACTAAATCGATATACTACCTAAGAAAACGTCTATGATTAAGCTTTTCGTTCCAGGCCGCCTCTGTCTTTTCGGCGAACACACCGACTGGGCAGGACACTACCGTACGATGAACGCTGAACTCGTGCCAGGTGCAGCTATCGTCACGGGCATAGAGCAGGGTATCTATGCCGAAGTCGAGAAATCAAGCATCTTCGAGATGCAAAGTACTGCCCCCGAGATGGGATCGCAGTGGCAGGATTTTGCCTGCCGTATGGACGAACAGGAGTTGAAGCGCATCGCTAAGTCGGGCTCTTTCTTCTGTTACTGCGCCGGCGTTGCTTCCTATATGCTAGAGTGGTACAAGGTGGGCGGCGTACGCATACGCATCACGTCGATGACGTTACCCATGAAGTCGGGTCTCAGCTCATCGGCAGCCATTTGTGTCCTCGTCGCGCGCGCGTTCAATCTATTATATAACCTGAACTTGAACACTCTTGGCGAGATGAACATCGCCTATGTCGGCGAGCTACGTACCTCGTCGCGCTGCGGTCGTCTGGACCAGGCCTGCGCCTTCGGTGTGAAACCCAACCTGATGACCTTTGACGGCGATGAGATTGAAGTACAGACGCTCAACGTGAAGAAGACACTCCACTGGGTCTTCGCCGATCTCTGTGCCGAGAAGGACACCGTGCGCATTCTCCGCGATCTGAACCGTGCATACCCCTTTGCCTCGAACGAGCTCGAGGAGCGCGAGCAACAGGCACTGGGTCCGTTGAACCAGGACATCATCGAACGCGCTATCCGCTACATGGCTGAGGGCGAGGTTGAAAAACTCGGTGCCCTGATGACCGAGGCCGAGGCCCTCTTTGACAGCCACGTCGCCCCGATGTGTCCTGAGGAGCTGACATCACCCAAGCTGCATGCCGTCCTCAACGACCCCAATATACTGCCGCTGGTCTATGGCGGCAAGGGTGTAGGCTCCCACGGCGACGGCTCCGTACAGTTCCTGGCGCGCTCGGCCGAGGCACAATGTGAACTGGTAGACTACCTGAACCTTCAGGGCATGAAGGCCTATACGCTGACCATCAACCCCGTCCACACCGTACGCCGCGCCATCATCCCCGTGGCAGGCTTCGGCACACGTCTCTATCCCGCCACGCGCGGACTGAAGAAAGACTTCTTCCCCATTCCATGCCCCGATGGCATGGTACGCCCCGTCATCCTCATCCTCCTCGAAGAGCTTGTACAGAGTGGCATTGAGGAGATTTGTCTCGTACTGGGCAGCGAGGAGGAGCGCCACCAGTATGCCAACTTCTTCGAGCGTCCGCTGGCTCCCGAGCACCTGAACAAGCTCAACAAGGAGAGCCAGGAGTACGAGAACCGCATCCTCGACATCGGCAAGCGCCTGCGTTATGTCTATCAGAAGGAGAAGCGCGGCTTCGGCCATGCCGTCTACCAGGCCGCGGAGTTCACCCGTGGAGAGCCCGTGTTGCTCATGCTCGGCGACACTCTCTACCGCTCGCTGACGAACAAGCCCTGTGCTCTGCAACTTATCGAGGAGTACGAACGCTACAACCGCCTTATCGTTGGACTATACCCCGTCGAGGCCAACGATGTCAGTCACTTCGGCATTATGTCGGGTGTTTGGGAAGACAAGGACGAGCGTATCCTCAATGTCTCGACCCTCTACGAGAAGCCCACACCGGCCTATGCTGAAGAGTTCCTTGGCGTGCGCAACCAGAAAGGACAGAAAGAGTACTGCTCCGTCTTCGGACAGTACATCCTCACCCCCGAGGTTTTCGACCAGCTTCAGGCCGACATCGAACGTGCCGACGTCTCCGGCAGTAATGCCGAGATTGAGCTTACCGCCGCCCTCGAGGCCGTTCGCGCCAATATTGGCATGATGGGCGTCCGTCTTAACTCCCTGCGTTACGACATGGGCAACCCCGCCGCCCTCGTCGACACTATCGCCAACTACAGTCAGGCGTAGACCCAATTATCAATTATCATTTATCCGCTCGGCTTTGCCGCTTTTACCAAGGTGTCAGCCGACTAAAAGAATTAGGCCACAACACTATGTACATCGCCATAGCAGGCAACATCGGAAGTGGAAAGTCCACACTCACCAGGATGCTGGCACGTCACTACCACTGGGAGCCACGCTTCGAAGTCGTCGACCGCAACCCCTACCTCGAAGACTATTACAACGATATCCAACGGTGGTCCTTCGCCCTTGAGGTGTTCTTCCTCAAGGAGCGCTTCCGCGACCTCATTGCCATACAGCAGTCCCAGAGCACCATCATCCAGGACCGTACCATCTTTGAAGGCGTCTACGTCTTCCTACAGAACAACCGCGACATGGGCAACATCTTGCAGCGCGACTACGACACCTATATGGAGCTCTTCAACCAGATGATGCAGCTCGTGCGTCTGCCTGACCTGATGATCTACCTCCGCGCCACGGTGCCCCACCTCGTGGGCAACATCCAGCAGCGCGGCCGCGAGTACGAGCAGTCCATCAAGCTCGACTACCTCGACAATCTGAACCGCCGCTATGAGCAGTTCATCAATGAGAACTACAAAGGCCGCGTCATGATCATCGACAAGGATCAGCTTGACTTCGAGCATCGTCCTCAGGACTTCACCCAAGTCGTTGACCGCATCGACCAGACCCTTTTCGGACTCTTTTCGGAATAATTAGTAATGAATTATTAGTAATTAGAACATGCACATCGCAGTAGCAGGAAACATTGGCAGTGGCAAGACCACACTCACAAGGCTCCTCGCCCATCGTTACGGCTGGACGCCACGTTTCGAATCCGTCGACGACAATCCCTATCTTGAGGATTTCTACGCCGACATGCCCCGTTGGTCGTTCAACCTCCAGGTCTATTTCCTCAGTCGGCGCTTCAAGGAGGTGGTCGAGATATCGAAGTCCGACGACACCATCATCCAAGACCGTACCATCTTCGAGGACGCCCGCATCTTCGCGCCGAACCTCCACGGTCAGGGCATGATGTCCGACCGTGACTTCCAAAACTACAACGATCTCTTCGAACTGATGATGTCGCTCGTCAAACTGCCCGACCTCATGATCTATATCCGTTCCTCCATCCCCACTCTCGTGGCACAAATCCAGAAGCGCGGCCGCGAGTACGAGCAGACCATGCGCCTGGACTACCTACAAGGTCTGGAACGCCGCTATGAGGAGTGGATCAAGTCCTATCCTGGTCCACTCATCATCATTGACGGCGACCATTGTAAGTTTGGCGAAAGCAACGAGGCCCTTAAGCAGGTCACCGACATGATTGATGCCAAGCTCTATGGCCTTTTCCCCATGGAGTAATTATTGCATATTCCTCATACTGAGCGAGATTCGATTACGACGACGGTCAACTTCAAGAACACGGACACGGACGTGCTGGTGGAGTTTCACCACCTGGTTCGGATCCTTAACATACTTGTCGGCGAGCTGTGAGATGTGGACCAGTCCATCCTGATGAACACCGATGTCGACAAAAGCACCGAAGGCGGTGATGTTCGTCACAATACCAGGCAGCTCCATACCCTCAACAAGGTCATCGACAGTCTCGATGCCATCGGCAAAGCGGAACTCCTCAATCTGTTCGCGAGGATCACGACCCGGCTTTTCCAATTCACGCATGATATCGGTAAGGGTTGGCAGTCCCACCTCATTAGTAACATAGCGCTGGGGCTGGATACTCTGGCGTTTCTCCTTATTTATAATAAGGTCGGCAACGGTGCAACTCTGATCTTTTGCCATCTGCTCGACGATGGCATAGCTCTCGGGATGAACAGCAGAGTTGTCGAGTGGGTTCTTGGCACCGGGAATGCGCAGGAAACCGGCACACTGTTCGAACGCTGCCGGGCCGAGTCGTGGTACTTTCTTCAGCTGGGCACGCGAGGTGAAGGCGCCGTTCTCCTTTCTATAGTCCACAATGTTCTTCGCTAATGCCGGACCCAGTCCACTGACGTATTGCAGCAGATGCTGCGAAGCGGTGTTGAGGTTCACGCCGACGGCGTTGACACAGCTCATCACCGTCTGGTCAAGCTGCTGCTTCAACTTCGTCTGGTCCACGTCGTGCTGGTACTGTCCCACCCCGATACTCTTCGGGTCAATCTTAACGAGCTCCGCCAGCGGGTCGATGAGTCGGCGGCCAATGGAGACGGCGCCACGCACGGTGACATCCTCGTCGGGAAACTCGTCGCGGGCCACTTTCGAGGCAGAGTAGACGGAGGCGCCGTCCTCGGAGACGACGAAAACGTTTACCCCCTGCGGGGTAACCTCTTCCACAAACGCCCTTGTCTCTCTTGACGCCGTACCGTTACCGATGGCGATAGCCTCGATGTGGTAGTCCTGAATCATCTGTTGCACATGGACAGTTGCCTGCATACGATGGTTCACCGGCGGGTGTGGGAAGATGGCCTCATGGTGGAGCAGGTTGCCCTGTGCGTCGAGACAAACCACCTTGCAGCCGGTGCGGAAGCCTGGGTCAATACCCATGACGCGTTTCTGGCCCAGCGGTGCTGACAGCAGCAACTGACGCAGGTTTTCAGCAAAGACGCGGATGGCCTCGTCATCGGCCTGTTCCTTACTGAGGTTACTGAACTCCGTCTCTATCGATGGCTTTAGCAGTCGCTTGTAACCATCCTCTACGGCCTCAGCTACAAGTCGTCCACAGGGCGTATGGCCGTAGACATAATGGCGATTGAGCCGCTCCAAACACTCCTCGTCGCTGACAGGGTCGATGCTCAGCCGCAGGATGCCCTCGGCCTCACCACGGCGCATGGCTAACAGGCGGTGGCTGGTGCAGCGTTTCAAAGGCTCATGCCAGTCGAAGTAGTCGCGGTACTTCTGTGCCTCGTCGGTGTCCTGCTTCGCCTTGACGACCTTCGACGTGATGATGGCAGTGCGGCGGAAGGCGCCACGCACCTGCTGGCGGCTACGCTCATCCTCACTGACCATCTCGGCGATAATGTCCTGGGCACCCTTGATGGCTGTGGCGACGTCAGAAACGTCGCCCGCCACGAAACGGCGAGCGGCGTCTTCGGGGTCGCGCTCACGCTGCTGGAGGAGAATCTGGGCCAACGGCTCCAGTCCCTGCTCACGAGCCACCTGAGCACGGGTGCGGCGCTTCGGACGGTACGGTAGGTAGATGTCCTCCAACTCCGTGGCGTCCCATGTCTGGTCGATGCGCTGTTGTAGTTCCGGCGTCATCTTCTCGAGTTCGGTGATGGTTTTGACGATGGTCTCCTTGCGCTTCGTCAGTTCACGCAGCTTGTCGAATTGCTCGCTGATGGCGGCAATCTTCACTTCATCTAGTCCGCCGGTGCGTTCCTTTCGGTAGCGCGCGATGAACGGGATGGTGCAACCTTCTTCGAGTAATGCCAGCGTGCCGGCGACATTGTTTTCGGCAATACCGAGGCGCTGGGCAATGAGTTTTGCGAATACTTTCTGTTCCATATTGATGGCAAAGTTACGAACTTTTCCGCAAAAGTCTCGCTTTTTCGTCGAAAACTTTCGGTTATTAGGAAAGAAAGTTGTACCTTTGCACGCAATTTTAACTTCAAACATATATTGTAGATATGGAAATCAAAATTACGTTCCCTGACGGATCTGTTCGCTCGTATGAGCAGGGCGTGACGGGATTTCAGATTGCCGAGAGCATCTCGCCGGCTCTGGCACGCAGCGTTGTGAGCTGCGGTGTGAACGGTGAGACCGTAGAGTTGAACCGTCCCATCATGGAGGACGCCACCATCGCCCTTTATAAGTTTGACGATGACGAAGGTAAGCACACCTTCTGGCATACCTCTGCCCACCTGTTGGCCGAGGCCCTGCAGGAGTTGTATCCTGGTGTGCAGTTCGGTTTCGGTCCGGCTGTCGAGAACGGCTTCTTCTACGACGTGCTGCTCCCCGACGGACAGATGATCAAGGAGAGCGACTTCCCCACCATCGAGGCTAAGATGAAGGAGTTGGCTGGCAAGAAAGAGCCTGTCGTCCGCAAAGAGGTGGCTAAAGCCGACGCTCTGAAGGCATTTGCTGCCGACGGTCAGACGTACAAGTGCGAGCACATTGAACAGGACCTCGAAGACGGTTCTATCACCACCTATACACAAGGAAACTTCACTGACCTCTGCCGCGGTCCGCACCTCGTGGACACGGGCGAGATCAAGGCCGTGAAGCTGACGAGCGTTGCCGGTGCCTTCTGGCGTGGCGATGCCAACCGCGAACAGATGCAGCGTCTCTACGGTATCTCATTCCCAAAGAAGAAGATGCTCGACGAGTACCTTGTCATGCTCGAAGAGGCCAAGAAGCGCGACCACCGCAAGATTGGTAAAGAGATGGAGCTCTTCATGTTCTCGGAGAAGGTCGGCAAAGGTCTTCCCATCTGGCTGCCGAAGGGCACCGACCTTCGTCTTCGTCTGCAGGACCACCTGCGCAAGGTGCAGAAGCGTTACGGTTATCAGGAGGTCATCACCCCGCATATCGGCGGCAAGAGCCTTTATGTCACCTCGGGTCACTACGCCCACTACGGCAAGGACTCCTTCCGTCCCATCACCACTCCGGAGGAGGGCGAGGAGTATATGCTGAAACCCATGAACTGTCCGCACCACTGCGAGATTTTCGCCGTGAAGCCCCGTTCATATAAAGACCTGCCCCTGCGCATAGCAGAGTTCGGTACCGTCTACCGCTACGAGCAGAGCGGTGAGCTCCATGGTCTGACCCGTGTACGTTCTTTCACGCAGGACGATGCTCACCTCTTCTGCCGTCCCGACCAGGTGAAGCAGGAGTTCCTCAATGTGATGGACATCATCGGCGTAGTGCTGACAGCCTTCGGCTTCAACTTCGAGGCACAGATCTCGCTCCGCGACCCCAATGACCACGAGAAGTATGTAGGTACTGACGAGGACTGGGCACTGGCCGAGAAGGCTATCCAGGAGGCTTGTCAGGAGAAGGGTCTGCCCGCTAAGGTGGAATACGGCGAGGCAGCCTTCTATGGTCCGAAGCTCGACTTCATGATCAAGGACGCCATCGGCCGCCGCTGGCAGTTGGGTACCATCCAGGTGGACTACAACCTGCCGAAGCGCTTCCAGTTGGAGTATACTGACGAGGACAACCAGAAGAAGACGCCGGTGATGATTCATCGCGCTCCCTTCGGCTCTCTCGAGCGTTTCTGCGCCGTGCTCATCGAGCACACCAGCGGTCACTTCCCCCTGTGGCTCACGCCCGAGCAGGTGGCTATCCTCCCGCTGTCGGAGAAATACAACGACTACGCTCAGGAAGTCTGCAAGCTGTTCTCGCAGGGCGGCGTCCGTGCTACCATCGACCTACGCAACGAGAAGCTCGGCCGTAAGATTCGTGACAACGAGCTTAAGCGTATTCCCTACATGGTCATCGTCGGTGAGAAGGAAGCTGCCGACAAGACGGTCGCCGTGCGTCCTCAGGGTGGCGGCGAGCAGAGTGTCATGACCATCCAGGCATTCATCGACGAGGTGAACTCGAAAGTTGCCGAGATGACGAAAGACTTTTAAGAATTCTTTGCAAGCAAAGCGAGCAAAGCTCGAGCGAAGAGTTAAATAAAAACCCCGGGTCGCAAGACTCGGGGTTTATTATTTTATTCTTAATTGGCGTCAGCCAACATTTCTTAATTACTAAAAGAACTTTTCCGTTTCGGGGATGTGGCAGTAGCTGGTACCATCGAAGCAGTGGGTACAGACCTTGCACTTAGGCATTCCAATAGCTTCGATAAGGTCCTCAAGCTTGGCAAACTTCAACGTCGTTAGCCCTAATCGACGGGCAATCTCGTTGACCATACGCTGGTACTCGGGTGAGTCGGTCTTGGCATATTTTTCCAGATTCTTCTTGTCATCACCCTCAAAGTCGCGTATGATGCGGCGCGTGATAAGCTCCAGGTCGCTCTTCGAAGCAGTGAAACCGATGAACGGACAGCCATAGACCAGTGGCGGACAGGAGATGCGGCAGTGTACCTCCTTGGCACCATACTCAAAGAACGTGCGCACATTGTCGCGCAACTGTGTGCCACGTACGATACTGTCGTCGCAGAACACCACGCGGCGGTCCTTCAGCAACGCGCCATTAGGAATGAGCTTCATCTTTGCCACTAGGTCACGACGGCTCTGGTTGCCCGGCGTAAAAGAACGGGGCCATGTCGGTGTGTACTTCAGCACGGCACGCTCGTAAGGCACGCCCTTACCCTCGGCATAGCCAAGTGCCATACCGACGCCAGAGTCAGGAACGCCACAGACGCAGTCAACCTCCGTATCGTCCTTCTCACCCATCATGCGACCATTGTCCTCACGCACCTTCTCGACGTTAATGCCCTCGTAATCGCTGGCGGGGAAGCCGTAGTAGACCCAGAGGAACGAACAGATTTGCTCGTTCTCGAAAGCGGGCTGCAGCACCTCGATGCTGTCGGCCTTCAGCCGTACAATCTCGCCCGGTCCGAGGTCGCGCACCACCTTATAGTCGAGGTTCGGGAAACTGGCGGTCTCCGAGCTGACGGCATGGGCCTTAATGACCTCCTCGGTGCCGATGGGCGTCAGTCGGTGTACCTCCTTGCGGCCGATGACGATTGGCGTACGGCCTAGGAAGTCGCGGGCAGCGATGATGCCGTCCTCGGTGAGGATGAGCATCGAGCAGGAACCGTCAATCTTACGGTAGACGTTGTTAATACCCTCGACGAACGAGTTGCCCATGTTGATGAGCAGGGCCACAAGCTCCGTCTGGTTGATGTTGTTAGCCGACATCTCGCTGAAGTGCATACGCTGTTCCAGCAGTTCCTTGGCAATCTCCGGCAGATTGTTGATTTTCGCCACCGTCACCACGGCATAGCGTCCGAGGTGCGAGTTGACGATAATTGGCTGCGGGTCGGTGTCGCTGATGACGCCGATGCCCTCACGACCCTTGAACGAGTCGAGCTCGTCCTCGAAGCGCGAACGGAAGTAGTCGCGCTCCAGCGAGTGAATACTGCGGTTGAAGCCGCGTTCCTGATCGAAGGTGACCATACCGGCACGCTTCGTGCCTAGGTGTGAGTTGTAGTCGGTGCCGTAGAACAGGTCGTTCACGCACTCCTTCGTGCTGATTGTTCCGAAAAATCCACCCATTGTCTTATACAAAATAATAGAGGAACGACGCGATACCTTCGAGAGCGGGCTTGCGTTGTCCCTCAATTTCTATGTGGAACTCTATCTCGGCCTTACAGATGCCGCGCAGGTTCTGGATGTTGTGCAGCTTCGTAACCAGGCGTATACGCGAGCCGGTGATGACGGGCTGTCCGAAGCGCATCTTGTCCATGCCATAGTTCACGAGCATCTTGATGTTGTTCACCTCAATAATCTGATCCCACATATAGGGGAGCAGCGACAGCGTCAAGTAGCCGTGAGCGATAGTGCTCTTGTACTGGCTCTCCGTCTTGGCGCGCTCTGTGTCGACGTGAATCCACTGATGGTCGAGGGTGGCGTCTGCGAAGAGGTTGATGCGATCCTGGTCAACCTGCAGCCACTCCGAGGCACCAAGTTCCTCGCCGAGATGTGCTGCGAAGTCGTCGTAGCTGTTGATGACTAATTTTCCCATTCGTTCTTATTCTTTTCGTTTGTCAATGAATTTCCAATCCTTGTACTGGCTACGGGGGAAGACAAAAAGGTCGTCGGTGATACCGCCTGAGCGGAACTGACTGATTGTCACCGTCGTCCAGATGAACGCCACCTTGATACGCAGCTTCAGCGGCTCAAAGGTACCGCGTTTCACCCACGCGTAGACTTCCTTGATGGTACCCTTGGCGTGCTTTTTCTGCTTCAGCAACAGGAGCAGATCGTTGCCGTCCTCGGCAATAGCATAGTCGAAGTCGTCAGGCGAGAACTTGAACTTGCCGCTATACTTGTCTTTCTTGTCCGACTGGGCGTGGTGTATCTCCACCGTCCGCTTCTTGCGGTAGGCCATGTAGGCTGTCGTGCCATCGTTCCAGGTGTTCACCTTCTCGTCGATGAACTTCTGCTTCTTGCCCTTATACCAGATGGTGCCCTGCGTCTTGTAGATGCCAATGATGTTGACATCGTAGTGGAGCGTGGCGCCCTGGGAGCCGAAGACCTGATTGTAGGCCTTCTCGAACACACGGCGTGCTTGCTGTGCGTTAGGCGTCTCCTGAGCGGTGGCAGTCAGCGTCGCTATAACGGCTGCCAGCACCAAAACAATCCTTCTTCCCATATTTCAGGCTGCAAAGGTACAAAAAAAAATGAAGAGTGAAGAGTGAAGAGTGAAGAATTTGCTACCGCCCCTCGATTTTTTTGATATTCCCATCTGCGCCTCACTCTTCACGCCCTTCGATGGCGGTAGCAAATTCTTCACTCTTCATTCTTCACTCTTTACCTTCAGCTCCTCAATGAGATTGTCAATCTTCGCCAGTTCCCGGGGAATATGGATGCTCTGCGGACAGTGGGGTTCACACTGCCCACACTGGATACAGTGGTCGGGCTGACGGTCGCGCGGAACGACGCGGTCGAGCGAGATGAGATACTGACGGCGCTGGCGGCGGTACTCCGGGTCACCAGCATCCAAGGGCAGCATCCCCTCGTTCTTGCACTTGTTGTAATGGACGAAGATGGCGGGTATGTCGATGCCGTAGGGACAGGGCATACAGTATTTGCAGTCGTTGCAGGGGATGTTTTCCAAACCCACAATCTTCTGCGCCACTTCCTTGTCCAGGTAGCGCATCTCATCGTCCGTTAGCGGCACCAACGGACAGTAGGACAGGAGGTTATCCTTCAGGTGTTCCATATAAGTCATGCCCGACAGGACGGTGAGCACACCCTCGGGGGTACCGGCATAGCGGAAGGCCCATGAGGCGACGCTGCGCTCGGGGGCGTGGCTCTTCAGCTCGGTGGCCAGGTATTGCGGAATCTTCGTCAGACGGCCACCCAGCAGCGGTTCCATGATGACTGAGGGGATGCCCTTCTTCTGCAACTCGTCGTAGAGGTAGTGGGCGTCGACGTTGTTCTTGCTGATTTCGTTGGCGAAGTCCCAGTCCAGGTAGTTCAGTTCTATCTGCACGAAGTCCCAGTGGTACTTCTCGTCGAGGGCGAGGATCTCGTCGAACACCTCCTGACGGCCGTGGAACGAGAAGCCGAGGTTACGGATACGGCCGGCCTCACGCTCCTTCAGGAGGAAGTCCATCATGCCGTTGGCAACGTAGCGCTTGTCGAACTCCTCCATCGCCCCGCCGACGGCGTGCAGCAGATAGTAGTCGATGTAGTCCACCTGCAGCTCCTTCATCGAGTTGCGGTACATCTCGATGGCTTTCTCGCGCTGGTGGTAATCGGGGTTGAAGTTCGACAGCTTCGTGGCAACGAGATACTCCGACCGCTTGTGGCGGCTCAGGGCGATGCCCGTGCAACGCTCCGACTTGCCCTGACAGTAGACGGGGCTAGTGTCGAAATAGTTCACGCCGTGGGCGATAGCGTAGTCCACTTGACGATTAATCATCTCCTGGTCGAAGTCGTCGCCGTTCTCCGTCTTCGTCGGCAGGCGCATCATGCCATAGCCCAACAGCGACACCTTATCTCCGCTCTTAGGGTTTGTGCGGTAGGTCATCTTCCCCACCGGCGGCTCCACTTGGTTCTTATACTCGTCAGCAGCCTTGGAGTCGCTTTTCGACTTGCAGCCCGTCATGACGGCAGCGGTTGCAGCAGCACCACCACCCAGAATCTTGAGGAAATGACGTCTTGAAATATCTCTTGCCATTGTATTCTTTCTTGGATTAATTAATATGATGTACTTCGTTACCCTCGACGATAATGGCCGAGAAGGGACGGGCGGGACAGACATACTCGCAGGCGCCGCAGCCGATGCAGGCCTCCTCGTTGACAGCAGGCACCATGGGCGACTCCTCGTCCTCCTCGTTGAGCATCACCATCTCGATGGCACCCGTCGGACAGTGGCGGGCACAGTTGCCACACTCCACACCGTCGGTCAGCGGCACGCAGTTCTTCTTCACCCACACGGCGTGGCCGATGTGGATGGCACTCTTCTCGGGCTTGTCGAAAGGCACGATGGCGCCGGCGGGACAGACCTCCGAGCAGCGCGTACATTCCGGACGGCAATAGCCGCGCTCGTACGACATCACGGGCAGCATCAGGTGCATGAGGTCCGTCGAGGGTCGTAGCACCTGGTTAGGACACTCCGATACACAGAGTTGGCAGCCCGTACAGTACTGAGCAAAATGCTGGAACGACAGCGAGCCCGGCGGCGTCAACGGTGTCTGGCGCTCAGGCACCACCTTGTCTTCCAGTTCTGCCAGTCCGCCGTCCATCAGTTTCTCCTTCTTCTGGGCCATAGCGGCGCCTACGGCCATCAAAGAAGTAAGAAGGAATGAGCGGCGGGAGGCCTCCCCAAGCCCCTCCAAAGGAGGGGGTGTTTGGTTACTAGAAGCGGTATCCTGTATCTTAACATTCCCTCCTTTGGAGGGGCTTGGGGAGGCTTTATACTTCAATGCTCCAAACTTGCACTCGCTGATGCAATTGCCACAAACCACACAGCGCGAGTAGTCGACGGTGTGAGTCTTGTAGTCGATGCAGGCGGCCTTGCAGTTCTTTGAGCACTTCGAGCAGTTCTTGCACTTGTCCGCGTCGAAGCGCACCTTCAGCCACGAGAAGCGAGCCAGGAAGCTGAGCACCGTACCCACGGGACAGATAGTGTTGCAGTACGTACGTCCACCACGCCAGGCCGTCACCGCCAGCACCAGCAGCGTCACCACGGCGATGATGAGTACGGGCAGCGACTTCATCCACACGTCGACGGTATAGAAGGCGTAGCTATCGGCACGCTCGGCCAGGTAGCCCAGCACGTTGTTGCCAAGCATCCACAGGGGCTGCAGCACCATCGTGGCAATGCGGCCATAGGCACTATAGGGCGCCAGCAGCTGGAACAGCGAGCCCACTCCGGCCACTATGGCGATGACAAACAGCACCAGTACGGGATAGCGCAACCAGCGCACCTCGCGCGAATACGCGTACTTATTCTTCTTACGGTTCAGCCGCGCCAGCAGGTCCTGCATGACGCCCAACGGACAGATGACCGAACAGTAGATACGTCCGAAGACGAGTGTCAAGACGACGAGGGCCGCGATGACGGCGACGTTCAGGGCCATCACTGCCGGCAGGAACTGAATCTTGGCCATCCACGACAGCCAGTGATGAGCCGTTCCTGTAAAGTCGAGGAACAACAGGGTGATGCCCACGAAGAACAGCACCGCCAGCGCAATTCTTATTTTCCGAAGCATAAAATGTGTATTTGTTTAGTGTTTTGGGGTGACAAAGATAAGAAAAAAACAAGAAAGAACCAAACAAAGCGCAGATATAATTAGCTAAATTTGCGAAATTCGTGGTTCAGGAACTTTTTCCGTCGAAAAATTTGGCGGTTTAACAAAAAAGCAGTACCTTTGCACCCGCTTTGGAAGAACGGGCGTTTAGCTCAGCTGGTTTAGAGCATCTGCCTTACAAGCAGAGGGTCGGCGGTTCGAATCCGTCAACGCCCACAAAAAGACAACAAATAGTACATAGTACATTGTCAAATTGTACATAAAAAGGGTGTTTTCCAGAGTGGCCAAATGGGGCAGACTGTAAATCTGCTGTCTTTCGACTTCGGTGGTTCGAATCCATCAGCACCCACCAACAACCGACCTCACAAGGATCACCCCCTGTGAGGTTTTTTTAACTGAAAACGCGAGAAAGGTCATTATGGGTAGAAGCAAGAAACCATTACCGTTGCTGGAGGGCGTCACCATTGAGGCGGTGGCCGCCGAGGGCAAGTGTCTGTTCCACTGGGGCGACCTGGTGGTGTTCGTGCCGTTCTGCGTCCCCGGCGACGTGTGCGACGTGCAGATACGCCGCAAGAAGCACTCCTTCGCCGAGGGCGAGGTGGTGCGGCTGGTAACGCCAAGTGCGGTGCGTGCCGTACCCTTCTGCCAGCACTTCGGTGTCTGTGGCGGCTGTAAGTGGCAGAACCTGCCCTACGCCGAGCAGCTGAAGTTCAAGCAGCAGCAGGTCTACGACCAGCTGCATCGCATCGGCAAGGTGGAGCTTCCTGAGTTCCGGCCCATACTCGGCTCGGTGAAGACGCAGGAGTACCGCAACAAGCTCGACTTTGGCTGTGCCAACAAACGGTGGCTGACAGCTGAACAGCTGAAGGACGACAAGCTGGTGAAGGACACCCCCGCCATCGGCTTCCACATCACCGGTGCCTTCGACAAGATTCTGCCCATCGAGAAGTGCTGGCTCATGGACGACCTGCACAACCAGATACGCAACGACATCCGCGACTATGCCGTCACCAACGGCCTGTCGTTCTTCGACCTCCGTGCACAGACAGGACTGCTGCGCGACGTCATCATCCGCAACTCGGCCTCGGGCGAGTGGATGGTCATCGTCCAGTTCCACTACGACCGCAGTTCAGCGGAGACGCTGGCACAAAGCGAGGACGAGGCACGCTCGCTGCTGCAGCATGTCGCCGACACGTTCCCGCAGATTACCGCCCTACTCTACCTCGACAACCAGAAGTGCAACGACACCATCGGCGATCAGGACATCCTCGTGTTCAAGGGTCAGGACCACATCTTCGAACTGATGGAGGACCTGCGTTTCAAGGTCGGTCCGAAGTCGTTCTATCAGACGAACACCGAGCAGGCGTACCACCTCTACTCCGTCGCAAGAGCGTTCGCTCTTGCTCCAATTGAGAATGGAGAACTGAGCGCTCGACCTTTGGTCGCTTGCTACCGGAGGGACGCAAGAACTGAGAGGTATAATTACTCTCAAGACGAGAAAACCGCTGGCAAAACTAATCATACCTCTCAGTTCTCACCTCTCAGTTCTCCGTTAATCTATGATTTATACACCGGCACGGGCACCATCGCCAACTTCGTGGCCCGTCAGGCTCGCCAAGTCATCGGCATCGAGTACGTCCCTGAGGCCATCGAGGATGCCAAGGTGAACAGCGAGCTGAACGGCATCACGAACACCCTGTTCTATGCCGGCGACATGAAAGATATCCTGACGGACGACTTCATTGCGGCCCACGGACGGCCGGACGTCATCATCACCGACCCCCCACGTGCAGGTATGCACCCCGACGTGGTGAAGACCATCCTCCGGGCCGCCCCCGATCGCATCGTCTACGTCAGCTGCAACCCCGCCACACAGGCACGCGACCTCCAGCTGCTGGACGTTGACTATCGTGTCGTCGCCGTACAGCCCGTCGATATGTTCCCCCATACGCCGCACGTGGAGAACGTCATCCTATTGACTAGAAAGAATTAATCCCGTTTCAGAACTTTACGTACAAGGGTGTTCCAAAGCGAAGTCTTCTTGTGGAGAATAGCGACGGAGACACCCATACTCGCAATAATCATGGCACATCCCAGCACCCAGCGAAGGGCGGGCGCTGCGATGAACGTCGTGAGGTAAGCCAGCACACAGAGCGTGAACTGGATGGCCGAATAACGCACCACCATAGTCGACATTTTGTAGCCGTAGCGGTGGCGGATGTACAGCCCCACGGTGAGCACCTCGACGGCATACGACACGACGAGCGCGATGCCCGTGCCCAGCAGTCCCCAGTACTCGAAGCCCCAGATGACCAAGAGCACGAAGACGACGTAGTAGACGGTTTCGAGTATCAGGTAGCCCATGGAGTTGCTGCGCGCCAGGTTGGTGTAGCCCATGGGCAGTGACAGCGCCTTCAGCAACATTGAGAAGGCGGCCACCTGGGCCATTGGCACCATCGGCAGGAATTTTTCAGATAACAGCAGGGGCACCAGTAGCGGCAGCATCACCACGAAAGCGGCTAGCATCGGCGCCACCAGCAGCAGCGTCACCTCTATCTGGCGGTTGATGGTGTGGCACAGGCCCTCGCGGTCGCCCACAGGCACGGCCGACAGACGTGGGAAATAGTCGGTCTCCATAGCCGAGAACACCATGCCGACGTAGGTGACGGTGAGCATGAAGCCGGCATTGTAGAGTCCCACGAAGTCCAAGTCACGACCGCTGACGTTCATGTACGAGCGGATGAACATCTCGGCACCGCTGCCGATGATACCGGCCGCGACGAAGGCCACGCCCAGGCGTATCATGCCCATCCCCTCGCCCAGCAGTCCCCGAGCGCCTTTCAGTTCCAGGGGGTACAGGCGGTATGAGTGGCGGATGGTGAGCCCCATCGTCACGAACGCCATGAGCACGATGACGGGCACGACACCCGACTCGTAGAAGAAGTAGTAGATGGGTACGGAGACGACCAACGTGGCCAACACCGCCACTATCTGGATAACGGCCAGCGAGCGCAGCTGTCGCGCCCCTTTCAGGATGGCCGTCTCGCCGCCGGTGATGGCCATCATGCCCACGGCCAGCGACAGGACGAGGAAGTGCAGGGTGTGGTTACCCCAGGTGAACGTCAGGCGGTCCAGCAGCGGGCTAGCGACGATGCACAACAGCATCCCCAGCAACGCCGTCAGCAACGACCATGCGCGTACCACCTTCACGAAATGACGCACCGCCGCCTCGTCGCCGCGGTCGAAGAGCTCGGACACGTTCTTCACCGCCGAGAAGGAGATGCCGAAGTTCGTGGCCTGCGAAAGGAACGTCACCGTCGTGTTGAACAGCGACGCCAGTCCCATACCGTTAGGTCCCAGCAGCAACGCCACACACTTGTTGCGCACAAGGCTGACGATGATGTTCAGTCCCTGTACGCCGCCGAAGATGCCCGTGTACTTCAATACATGGTCGTAGCTGTCGGTGGTCTTCTCGGTGGTCATGGTCTTAAAAGACCCCACAGGGGACGTTCCCCCGTGGGGTCTCATGAAGTTATCTTTTCAATAGAAGTCAACGAAGTCTTTATATATGAGAAGCCTAAACTTCTTAACTTCTTTAACTTCTAAAAAATTAGATCTCCTGGTTCTCAGGACGCAGCTTGCGGACGGTCTCGCCGGCACGCCACATCTCCTGATTGCGCATAGCCTCGAGCTCCTTCTCCAGTCCGGCACGGTAGTCGGGCTTCGAGTTGGCGTCGATGGTAATCTGAGCCTCGTTGCCAGTCTTCACCGAGTAGTACAGCCACTCCATGACGGGCTTGATGGCGTCGTGGAAACGGGGAGCCCAGTCCAGAGCGCCACGCTGAGCGGTGGTCGAGCAGTTAGCATACATCCAGTCCATACCCTTGGCACCGAAGAGCGGGCCAAGGCTCTGGGTCAGCTCCTCGACGGTCTCGTTGAAAGCCTCCGAGGGAGAGTGGCCGTTCTCGCGGAGCACCTCGTACTGAGCGAGCAGCAGGCCCTGGATAGCACCCATCAGCGAACCACGCTCACCGGTCAGGTCGCTGGTAGCCTCGCGCTGGAACGTTGTCTCAAACATATAACCGGCGCCGATGCCGATACCGAAGGCGAGTGTCTTCTCCTTAGCCTTGCCCGTAGCGTCCTGGTAGACGGCATACGAGCAGTTCAGGCCGCGACCCTCGCAGAACATCGTGCGAAGGCTGGTACCACTGCCCTTAGGAGCAACCATGATGACGTCGACGTCCTTCGGGGGAACGACACCCGTGCGGTCGCTCCAGTTGATGGCGAAGCCGTGGCTGTAGTACAGCGTCTTGCCGGGCTTCAGGTATTGCTTGATGGTGGGCCACTGCTGAATCTGACCAGCATCGCTCAGAAGCATACAGAGGATGGTACCCTTCTCGGCAGCCTCCTCAATCGAGAAGAGCGTCTTGCCGGGCACCCAACCGTCGGCGACAGCCTTGTCGTAGGTCTTACCCTGACGCTGTCCGACAATGACGTTGAAGCCGTTGTCACGCAGGTTGCAGGCCTGTCCAGGGCCCTGAACACCATAGCCGATGACGGCAATCACTTCGTCTTTCAATACTTCACGTGCTTTCTCCAAAGAGAACTCCTTGCTGGTGACCACGGTCTCCATGACGCCACCAAAATTCATTTCTGCCATAATAGCTTAATAGTTTTAGAATGTTATACATGCCCCGACGAACTATGCGACCCTACCCGAGGGAGCCTTTTGTAAGTCCACTCACGCCCTGCCCGAGGGCGCGACGAGGGGTTAACCTTAAAATCGCCCACAAAGGTAGTGCAAACCGAACGAAAAACCAAATAAATTTGGATTTTTCTGAGGTGCAGCCTACCTTCGCGCTGCGAAAACAGCGCAAAGGTACAAATAAGTGAGCAAAGAACAAAATAATTGGCGGTTATTTTTTGCTTTTTCCATTCGACGCGTGTTACGACGGTCGGCTACTGCAGGTGAGTCCGTGGGCATACCACCCGTGGCGGCGTGTCATCTCGCGCGAGTAGTGTCTGATGCTCAACCGGCTGGTGGAGTATATCGCTAACCAATAATCATCTCCCGATGTCGGGGCAGTACACAAATGGTTCCATTTGACCACCCTTAAAACGCCATAGTGCCATGAAAAGTATCTGAAGTGCGTCCTAAAGTGTACGGAATGCCGTCCTGAAGTTAAAACGACGTCGACGTTTTTTAAAACTGCGTCGATGTTTGATAAAACTGCGACATCGTTTGATAAAACCGTGGCATTGCTTTAGCTTTTCGGATTACCCACACAGGGTCAGGCTATTTATGATCAGGGGGGGGACCGTCCCCTGATTCTTTGCATGTAGTCACCCCCATCCTCGAAGATGTCCTGACGGTTAATGCCCCTGAGCATCACATGATAGATGCCTCTTCTGCCATCGTTCGTGCCTAAACGCGAGCAAAAAAGACTATAATTGTTTCCGTTCTCATTTCTTTTTAGTATCTTTGCACGCAGAAGTTATATAAAATAGGAATAGATGAGAAAGATACTATTGTTGGCAATAGCCGCTTTGATGACAGCCGTCAGTGTTCATGCACAGCGCATAGACTGTCTTCGTAGTGGCACCATCACGCGAGGCAGCAGTTCATATATGCTGCCTGTACCATACGACTTTGATGCGCAGAAGATTTACCGCGTGCCCGTGGTGCTGTTCTCATTCAGCGATTTGGACTTCTCAATGGAAAATCCTGCGGCATATTACAACCGTCTTTTCAACGAGAAGGGGTTCAACGAGGGTATGGGACCGGGCTGCGTGGCTGACTACTTCCGTGACCAGTCGGCGGGTCGTCTGAACTTGGCGTTCGACATCTATGGCCCCGTGAAGATTGATCAAGGAGTGCGTAGCCACACCTATAATAGTGATGGCTGGGAGGATATGAAGAAAGTCCTCAAACTGTTGCCGGAAACCACTGGTGCCGACTTCAGCGTCTACGACTGGAACGGCGACGGGCGGGCCAACGAGGTGGTATTTGTTGCCGCTGGCCTGATTGGTAACACGATGAATGGGAATTATTATCTGGGGCCGGGCTCCTACTTCCAGATTCCAAACACGAAATTGCCCGGCGGCATTGACTATTTCTTCTACAGTCTCGTCTGCGAGCGCATACATGGCGACTTTCTCAGTGGCATAGGAACCATCGTCCACGAGTTCAGTCACAGCCTCGGACTGCCCGACCTCTATCCCTTCGGCTCTGGTACCGCCTTCTCTACCGTCGATGAGTGGGACTTGATGGACGGAGGCAACTTCACCAACTATGGCTGGTGTCCGCCCAGTCTCAGTGCGATGGAACGGATGTACTTGGGGTGGGCCACCCCCGAGGAACTGACGGAGCCCACCACCATCGAAGGTATGAAGCCACTGAGTGAGGGCGGTAATGCCTATCTTGTGCGCAGCACTGGCAACAGTGAAGAGTACTATCTTCTGGAGAACCGCCGCCAGACGGGCTGGGATTACGGTTGTCCCGGCAACGGGCTGCTCATCTTCCACGTCGATTTCGATAGGACTGCGTGGCTGGAAAATTATGTAAACACCGACGTAAAAGACCGCTACGGCCTGTTCCACGCCTCGGGCAAGGACTTCCGTGCCTGGTGCCCGCAAAACAACGGCAAGGACCTTACCCGATGGACCGAGGACAACTGGCTGCGCAGCAGCTATCTCAGCACCTCTGCCTATCCCTACACCGACCCGACGACGCTCGTGGTCAACAACAGCCTGACAGACAAATCGTCGCCTGCTGCCACGCTCTTCACCGCCGCTGCCGATGGCCGCAAGTTCATGGGCAAGTCCATCACCAATATCCAGTTGGCAGCCGACGGCACCGTCTCTTTCGACTTTATGAAGAATGATGATGCGGGCATTGAGACGATGTCTGACGTAAGAAGTAGAATGTCTGATGTGTGGTACACAATCGACGGTCGTCGCCTCCGAGGCAGGCCGACGGTGAAAGGCTTGTATATCCGTCGTCCTGCCTCTGATAGCTTTGGCAAAAAGATATTGTGGATACCTTAATCTATCCAGCCGTCCTTGCTGGGCTTGTGTCCGCCAGGGATGAGAATCTCCTTGTGATCCTAGGTGATCACGGGGTCGGTTCTCATGATCATTTTCCGGAGCCGGCCACCTCTTCGATGATTCATTGAGCTATTCATTCTCTCACCCATCTTCTCGGTTTGTTGGGACAAAGATACAAACATATTATATAACCTCCAAACTTTACTACTCAAAAATGATCAGGAGAACCGACCCCGTGATCTATGCCCAATGGGGAGCGTAATGACTCTACACGCAAATCTGAGGCTTCAAGGGCTGCCATAGCCGTGAGTGGCAGCAATAACAAACCTGCAAGGAGGCATTCTTTCTGTTTCAATTTACGATTACTTTTTTACCCTTAATGATATATATTCCCCTGAGTTGTGATGAATCTGTGACCTTGCGACCACTCAAGTCGTAAATGAATATACTATTGTTGGTTTCATTCTTCAGACTATTAATTCCAACTGCGTTTCCCATAGGAATCAATTGGAAGGGGAAGGTAGTGAGGGTGGTGGCAGTTGCTGTCTGTACTGTGCCGTCAGCAGCAATATCCCAGTACTTCCGTGTCGAAGCTGTAGTTCCTGTGTGTATGGCGATGCGGTCTGTACCTACGGCTTGTTCAAGATAGAAAGGGAAGTATGCCGATGCTGCCAACTTGGCTGCGGTGGTCACCCTCAGGCTGTCTGTATCTGAAAGACTGATGAAGCCATACTTGGGCGTAGCGGCAGTGGAACGTTCGAGGCACCACAGTTGGCTTGAGTCTCCCTCCTCGCGTGACTTGAAACTGACGGGCTGCCCCTTGCCATTGGCTGTTAGATAGGTATCTGTGGCGACATGGCGCAAGAGGTAGTTCCTTGGCTCGATCAATGTTGTTTCAGCAGCTCTGACGAAAACGTTGAAGGCGAAGTGGTATTCTTCGCCAGAGAGGGTAAAGGCGGCTGTGTATTCGCCGCTGGTCTGAAGGTTCTCCAAAGTCAGGGTCTTGCTGCCTGTGGTGCCGTCGCTCCACGAAACCTTGGAAGCTGCAACAGCGGATGGCGTGGTCAGGCCGAGTGTCACACTGCCGCCCTGCTCCACCACGGCATCAAAACCCTCAGTGGTAGTTTCGCCTATAGTGTAGTAAGGTATGGCCATCAGGACATGAATGTGGAACACCTGTGTGGTGGTGGCTCCGCCCTGGTTAGTACAGGTGACACTGATGTCCTGATTTTTTTTGATGGCTGCTGTGGTGATGCTCTGTGTGGTGGCTCCGGTGCTCCATTTGTAGGTTCCCCAACCAGCAGAGGATGTTACGCTGAGCGTAGCAGTCTTACCATAAAGCACATTAATGGTGTCTGTTTGGGTGGTCGTACCATCATAGGTCACACTGGGCGTCAGCTCGTCAGGGGTACAATCGCCCTTGGCTGCGATGGAGAAGCAGAGCTGGCTCTCAATACCGTTCTGATTGGTATAGGTGACGCGGTAGATATAGCTGTGGTCGGTGGTGACAGTGATGTCGCGTGTTGCCTCACCCGTGTTCCATTGCCATAGTCCTGTGTCCTCCTCGCCCTCTGGAAGCTGGGGCATTAGCGTCAATGTCTGACCTGTAGGTACACACGTGTTATTATTTATGGTATAGGTGTTGACCAATCCGCCCAGCTCGTTGTGGAGCAGGGTCTTCCCATTGACGAGTCCGCGTGTTTTCTCCTGTGCGAGGCTCGGAATGAGGTTTGTTGTGAGTGTGCCACTATACTCCATCTTCGGGGTCAGCTCCGTGGGCACTTGTTCGGCAGGACAAAGCTGTTCGTCGCGTGTGTTCATGAGCACGCTATAGCCTAAGTGGTCGTAGCCGCCGCTAGTGCCGCCCTGTCCGCCCTCATCAATGCCCATATTGGTATAGGAAATATCTGAGAATGGCATTTTCACGCCTTTCACGCCCTCATAGATGCCGATGACGGTGCCCCAGTAGGGGCGCATCTGCGCGCCGAGGGCTGGCCCCTCCATGAGCCAGGCACGCGAGTCGGTGTAGTAGTAGCCATTGGAACCGTAGTGGTAGTTCACCCACGGCAATCCCTCCACGCTCTGCGTCTGTGCTGCCACGTATTCGATGCCCGCAGCCAAGCGGTGGTTCATATAGGCAAAGAGGTCATCGCCCTGGTTCCAGCCCTGTTTCGCAATATCCACAGCCAAGCCTAGCGCCATTGCCGAGTGCCCTGTGTCACGTCCGCTCTCATTCATCTGTCCGAGCTCCCCGTAAGCAGCTGTTTCGAGTTCACTCTCGGAAGTTGTCACCACGAGGTTGCCGAGGAATTCGGTGAGACCATCGTTCTTAATAGGTACTTCGGTGCGCGGGTCGCGGAATGTGCCGCACTGGTCGTACTTGAAGTATGACATGCCCTGGTTGTAGATGAACACGTCATCGCACAGCACACCGATACTCAATACACACAACACGTTGCACAGTCCCCAGTTCGACCAGTAGTGACCCGGTGCCTGCCACCACTTGCCCGAGTTCTCCCATGTGCCGTTGCGGGAACGCAGGAAGTTGATGGCTTTTGGATACCACAGCTCAAGCATCCAACGCTGAAACCTGGCAAAGTCCTCGCGGCTCCAACCTTCGTAGTCGCGCATCAGTTCGGCAGCCTGTGCGAACTGATAGCCGTAGAGCCCCACGGCCAGACACTGATCGGAGTTGCCGCTAATAGCCTTTGTCGTGTTACACCATGCCATGAGGATCCTCACGGCAGCCTTGGCATTGGCTTCCGTACCGCCGATTTTCCAGCGCAGAGCGTTCTGGTAGGCCATCGTTGCCCCGCGTGCGGCATTTATATAATTCTCACCGCTTCCACCACCGCGTACAATGGTCTCGACGGGATAGGTCTGTACGCCGCTCTGTGAGTAGGCCGCACTGGTTAGCTTCTGGTAGGCCTGCTTCACCTTGGTGTTACCCTTTTCTAATTGTGTCTTCACACGGTCAAAATCTGCCTGTGTGTGTAGACCACCTGGATGGATGAATCCGCGGTCTTGTGCCATAGCTGGCGCAATGGATAATGAACCTTGAACCGCGAAGAATTGAATTGCGCAGAGAAACGCAAGGCTGAAAAATCTTTTGATCAAGGGGTCGGTTCTCCTGATCATTTTCCGGAGCCCACCACCTCTTCGACTATTCATTATGCTATTCATGCTTTCACCCATCTTCTCGGTTAGTGGGGACAAAGGTACGAACATATTATTATTCCTCCAAATTTTCTCTCTTAAAAATGAAGGGGAGACCGATCCCGTGATCACCTTATTGCCAAATAAGGTCACCTTTTCGTCGCTAAAGACCACCTTTAGAATCGTAAAGGTCATCTTCTCGTCGCTAAAGGTCATCTTCTCGTCGCTAAAGGTGACCTTTACGTGTATATATATAGTTGCTATATGCAGAAATTACCCCACACTTCCCGCACTTCCCACACCCACGGACTTATCATTAAGCATTAGGCATTGAGCATTTAGCATTGCATTGGGTGTGGGAAGTGCGGGAAGTGTGACGTTTTTTTCCTTTTCGCTATCATACTACGCGCACGCGTACACGTACGCGCATTATATAGTTGTCTTATGCGAAAATTATCCCGCTTATCTCGCTTATCCCACACCTGAACTGTTTGCAGGCAATGTGAGATAAGCGGGATAAGCGGGATGTTTTTCTGTTTAGCTACTATGTACTACGCGGGCGCGCGAGTATTCTTCACTTAATCACAACCACTTTTCCATTCACGATGTTAATGCCCTTACCCGGCTTGCTGAGGCGCTGTCCCTGGAGGTTATAAACACCAGAGCCTTGTTCATTATGCATTAAGCATTGAGCATTAAGCATTGTAGAAGTGATGCCGGTGGCAATCTCCTCAGCCGTCAGGGCGTGGATGGCAAGGTTGCCGATGGTGGTGGCGTCGGTCTTGGCGCGGGTGATGGTGAGGCGGTACTCGCCCCAGCCGTCCTTCACCTCGAAGGGCAGGACGACGTCCTCGCCGACATTGGCGGTGGCGTTGAGGATGATGCCCTTATTACCCGACACGGGCAGTTTCTGCAGTTTCACAGTGACGGTCTTGCCGGCCTCGCCCTGAGTTTTGAAGCAGAGCTTATACTGGCCGTTTACAAACTGCAGGGTGCGGTAGACGTTATGCTTGTCGTTGCTGCCAGAGGCCTGAGGCGTTTCACCGAAGTAGAAAGCGAAGGTGCTATTGTTCATCGTGAAGCCGTAGTCCTTAGGCACAAAGCCCTCGGTCTCGACGTTGGCACGCCATTTCAGCGTGGTGTCGCAGGGCGAGTCAAGGGTGTACTGCTTGAAGAAGTTCCACATGGTCTTGCCTGAGTTGCCATCCTCGGTGTTTCCCGTATAGGGACTGTGGCCCATACCGTCCATCTCGTAATAGACATACGGGAAACCACCCTCCTGAGCCTCGTAAACGCTCTTGGTGTACTTGCCTTTGACCGTCGTCTTCACGGGCACAGGGTTGGCACCGTTGCGGGTCACCATCTGGCAGACAATCTTCGGCATGAGTTCGTAGAGTACGAAGTCGTCGGCCTTGCCGTGGATGTGCAGGAACGGCACGGGACGCTTACCCGTGAGGCGGAGGTGGAACTCGTTGAGCTGGTAGCCACTGATGGAGGCGAAGGCGGCGAAGACGTCGCTGCAGGCGCACGACATGGCATAGGTCATCATGCCGCCGTTAGAGAAGCCGCAGCAGTAGATGCGCTTACGGTCAATCTTGTAGGACTTGGCCACCTCGTCGATGACGGCCAGCAGAAACTCCGTATCGAAGTTCTCCTCGCCGGTAGCCGTCCAGCCGTTGGCAGAGCCGCCGAAGCCCACGGGGAATGGTGTGGGCAGGCCTTGCGGGTAGACGACGATGCAACCGGCCCAGTCGGCCACGTCGGTGCCGAAGGGGCTCTTGTCGTTGCTCGAGCCGCCGGCGCCGTGGAGCGATACCACCAGCGGGCAGTTGTCCTTAGCGCTACTGGGGACGTAGAGCTTGAACGAACGGTTCTTATCGCCAACCTTGATGTTGACGTTTTTCTCGACAGCCATCGTAATCAGTCATTTTAGACCCGTTAAGGCCTACAACAACCATATTTTTAGTAATCTTTAAAATTTAGATTCGGATTTAATAGATGGCAGGT
>JAEEGG010002040.1_pt1 | contig 53138 bp, 49 predicted proteins | sample 9134161 | NCBI WGS metagenome assembly JAEEGG01 (sample SAMN16246543, study PRJNA631951) | gut metagenome | biome: gut microbiome; feature: rumen; material: CR-attached | host: Bos | place: Iran: Karaj | collected 2018-10 | reverse complement strand
TACGTTACTTTTGCATGGATATACATGTTCAGCGTGTTCTTGCTGTTTATCATCAAGTTTGAGATAGAGTTATACCGTTTTCGTCACAGCAGTCATGAAGAATAATATAAGAATAGAGCGCGCTATCGTGCGCATGACACAGCAGCAACTTGCCGAGGCGGTAAAAGTGAGCCGCCAGACCATCAATGCCATAGAGGCAGGAAAATACGTGCCATCGGCTGTGCTTGCCTTGAAGATTGCCCACACTTTTGGCAAGCCCGTGGAAGACATCTTCACCCTTGAAGATAATGATTAATATAATATTTTCATAACACCTTAAAACTTTGAATTATGGACTTTCTCCCATTAAATATAATTCTAATAATGGTCTTGATAGGTGTGTTAGTCTATGTGATTAGCTCCATCAAGGACCTGAACAGAAGAATGGAATTATTCGGTGAAATGCTCAGTCGTTTTATCGAGGAACAAAATAATCCTGCTTCGGAACCAGAAAATGAATTAACAGCAGAACCAACTCTCGCTAATGAACCACCAGTTGTTGTTCCATCGATTCCTGCCATGGAAACACCTCCACCATTGCCTGTCACTGTTGTGACTCAAGAACCGGTTGTCGCGGCCATGCCCGCCCCGGCGCCAGTGGAGATGGAAGTATATAACGACGAGCCTGTCGATGACTCTGTTGGAGAAGACGTTGAAGAATTCACCCAGGAGCCTGTTAAGGAGAAACGCAACTTTGAGAAATTCATTGGCGAAAATCTCTTTGGCAAGATTGGCATCGTGGTGCTGATAATTGGCGTGGGATTCTTTGTCAAGTATGCCATCGACAAGAACTGGATAAACGAGACCACTCGCACCATCTTGGGCTACTTGCTGAGTGGCGCACTGCTTGGCATCGGCTACAAGCTGCACAAGAAGTATCGCACCTACAGCTCGCTGCTGGCTGGCGGTGCCTTCGGTGTCGCCTATGTGACTACAGCTGTTGCCTTCCATTACTACCACTTGTTCAGCTCAACCACAGCGTTTGCCATTCTGGTGGGAATTACAGCACTGATGACGGCTTTAGCTTGGATTACCGACAAGCGCGAACTTGCCACCATTGCCCTTGTGGGCGGCTTCATAGCTCCATTCATTGCCAGCAATGGCGAGGGCAACATGACTGTGCTGTGCACCTATCTGCTGATTCTCAATGTGGGCATGGCACTGGTGGCACTCAAGAAGCAATGGAGCGAACTCCCGCTACTGGGTGTTGCTGCCACATGGGTGATATTGATGGTGATGGGGCGGTATTTAGTCCTCCCGACTAAGGCCCAATTGATAGTGCAAATTGCCTTCGACACAGCCTTCTTCATCCTCTTCATGGCAACTCTCACCCACTCGTTGTGCACTAAGCTGCAACGCTGGTTCTCGGGATTTCTGTGTGTGGGACTTATAATGAACAGTTTCATCTATTATCTGCGCAGCGATAAGCACTTGAGCGACATCAGCTGCTATTTCTATAACTGTGAATTGCCCGATTATAGCGGCTTGCTGGCACTGGTAGTGGCACTGTGCAGTGCTGCTGTGGTGGCGTTGTTGTGGAAGAAGCGCCAGGGCCTGTGGCGCGTGGCGTTCCACACCCACTTGTCGCTCGCTGTTGCTTTCATCGCTATAGCAGTGTGCGCACAGTGCGAGGAGGCCACCATTGGCCTAATGCTATGGGCAATCTATGCTGCCATCCTGTTCTACCTCTGGGCTCAGTCACGCATCAAGACTCTTGCCTATGGCAGCTTTGTGATGATGTTCATTACTCTGGTGGGTTATTTCTGCTTGTTTGCCAACAACTATGTTCACATGGGAGAACACATCTTTGCCAATGGGCTCTTTGTCTCAACGTTGGTCTATTCGCTTTGCGTGCTCTTTGTGGCTGTGCTCATCGACCGCAACTTCCACAACCTGCGCTCGTCATTTAACATAGTGTGGCCAGCAGCGAATGGAGTGTCTTACGCTACTGGCATCATCCTGTTCTACAAGGCGTTTGTCACCGAGTTCATCAACCACATGGACAATGCCATGTCTATTATGATGATTGCCATGTTCACAGCGCTGATGCTGCTTGGCCTGTGGGTGGCTTTCCACAAGCGTGCAGCAATCAAGGACTATGCGGCAGTCTATGTGCTGTCATTGCTGCTCAGCGTGATTACATTGATGGTGAGTGTGCTGGTTGAGGGCGACTTGTGGATTGCTTGGCTCAACGCAGCCATTGTTGCAGTCACTATAGCAGCAGTCATTTGGCAATACAGCCGTGAGCAAGACTATAGCAGCACGGTGTTCATGGTTTTTCTCAATATCATTGTGACTCTTGCCACCGTGGTTGTTGCCCGATTGCTGCTTGTGCAATGCGGCGTGGAAGACTTCAGTGCCGGGCTCTCACTCTCGCTTGCTTTAGCAGGCGTGGGGCAAATGGTTGCCGGAATGCGCATGCATCGCAAGGACCTGCGCATCATCAGCCTCGTGACCTTTGCGTTGGTAATTGGCAAACTCATCATCTACGACTTATGGAAGATGCCGGCAGTAGGCAAGATTGTGACCTTCATTATCCTGGGTATAGTACTGCTCGTTCTATCATTCATGTACCAGCGCCTGAAGAACGTGCTTTTTGATAACGATTCCAACAGAAATTAATTACAAAGAAATGTTTTTGTTGGCTCATGGACGTTTTTTGACAAGAATCACATCTATGAAGGCAAGAGTTCTGAGAAACTTCAAAGATATCTTCAAAAAAAATATGGCAACTAATATTGATTCCTCATTCTCCCGAAGAAACTCATTTGATGCTCAATTATTTCCATTATATTTGCATTTGAATAAAAATGATGATTAATAGCATAGGACATATTAAACATATTTGGCTCAAATTTATTTTCATTGTAATTATCCTGATCTTTATCCTGATGATGCAAAGTATATTGGATTATCATGGGGTATTTGATCAGAAAATCACTTTTTCTCAACCATATAGACTTGGGGACTCGCTTATATTCAAAATAAATGATGATCTCAATGACACATTGGTTATTAGTAATATAGAAAAATACGTAAATCCTGACGATCCTCTCAGCATATACCCTAAATGGGTAAAGACGACCTTTGTCTGTGCTAAACCCCCTGAAAAACAGGAAAAAGAGATTTTACGCATTGAGGTTAGTAGGAATTACAAATATCTTTGTTTTTGTGATTTTGTGAATCGAGAATATGCTTCTGAATTTTTCTCTGACCTCTATTGCAACTTAGATTCTGATACTTATCGTGACTTTCAAGACAACAAAGACTTCATTTTTGGGGTCAATCAGTTTGAGTATTCTAATGGGATGAATCCAAGCGATTTCAATCTGAAGGAGGTCAGGTGGTCTGCAAACTATGGATATTTAAATTTCAAGTTTAAGGGTAATAGAGAATATAAACTAATTACTTTTATACGTGATGGGGAAAGACATGATTTCTGAATTATCCCCATCTCACAACAACTTAAACAAGAAAAAATGAAAAAAAAAATCAAATCTTGTGTGTCATAACTACTGTTTGCTTGATTGTTCATATTTCATGTTCAGGCTCTGAGCAAAATAGCACTGGAAAAGCCTTGAAAGTAATAGAAGCAGTCTCTGAGAAACAATATGAAAATGACAAAATACAAGTCTCTAATTACGTATTGAATAATATTGAATACTATAGATTTCATTCTGAATTATGCGATTCTATGTACAGAGATTATGCAAACTTCTTTAATCCATATGCTCATTTTTATGACAAAAACAAAGAAAGTTTAGTGATTGCTACTATTCCAGTTTCACAATATTTGAATGTGACTGTCGATACTATTATTTATGATGACAACGGGTTGAAGTGTTTCATTTTCTGTGGCATTGAGATAAAGACCATGAGTATAAATGGTTTGACAATATGTGAAAAAGGGCGTAACTTTGATGCCAAATCATTTGTGGGTGTCAGGAATAACATTGCCGATTCTATTTCAATCTATCCTTTTGTCAAATATAGTATTTTTGGTTATGGAAACTTTAAAGAGGCCGTTGATGACCTTAAATACTTATATTTTAATAAACTTAAGGGCGACAATCTTTCGGCAAGTCATTACTCCCCAAAAGGGTTCGAGCAAAATGTGGGGGATGACGACTTTTTTGAGAAATCGATTATATTTCAGCATTTCGACGATAGCACATTTAATTATCAATATTGTTACTATGACTTAATCAAATATCCGTTTATGAAATGATAGGGTGTGCATCGTCTCTCACACCTCTACTCATTCAACTCTTCCCTAATTCTCAATTCTCAAATATCCCCACTTAAATTCGTGACATTGAAAAAACTAATAATTAATATCTATCAACTAACAACTATTTCGTATATTTGCAGAAAAATTGAATTATGATTGACGGGATGAAGATATTGTGTGGGCCGGTGCAAGGATTTACCGATTGTCACTGGCGTAATGCTCATCATGAGATATTTGGTGGGCCTGATGGGTATTACGGGCCATTCATGCGCGTGGAGCATGGCGATATTAGGAAACGAGACATTGCCGACGCCACTCCTGAGAACAACACTGTGCCCGTGTTCACGCCTCAGATTCTTGCTTGCCAGCCAAAAGACGCACTGCGCATGGTTGAAGCACTCAAAGACATGGGGCACCATGCCATCGACATAAACCTTGGCTGCCCGTTCCCTCCCATCGCATTGCACCACAAGGGTTCTGGACTGCTTCAATATCCCGATGAAGTAGAGAAGCTCTTTACAGCCCTGAGCAAGGTTGAGGACGTGACCTATAGCGTGAAGATGCGCCTGGGCTGGGATGAGCCATACCACTGGCGCGACATCATTCCGCTGCTCGAAATCATAGCTCCCACTCAGGTCACGGTGCATCCACGCACTGGGCGCCAGCAATATAAGGGCGTTCTTAACCTCGACGAGTTTGAGGCGATACTTGCGTCATGTCCCTACCCCATCATGTACAACGGCGAGCTCAAAACTCTTGATGACATAAATCGCTACAAGCAGATCTTCCCTAACGTTGCTGGTCTGATGATAGGTCGAGGCCTCATCGAAGATCCCGCTATGCTGTGTCCCGAGAAGGCAACTGCCGACAACTACTGCGAACTTCACAACCGCATGCGTGACGCCTACACTGAACAACTCAATGGCGGAGAGCACCAACTTCTACTTAAAATGAAGTCACTGTGGGAAGTCTTCCTGCCCAACGCGCCTCGAAAGGCACTGAAGGCCATTAAGAAAGCCTCATCGATGGCAAAATACAACATCGCCGTGAACGAATTGTTCTACTCTCTCGATAACGAATCAGACAATGATGGACAATAGATGAGGATTTTATCACCAGTAATGACACAAAAAAAGCGCCCTAACGGGCGCTTAATTTTTTCATTGGATAAGCATTATTTATAACTTAGGGTTATATACTTAACCTTGTCGTAGACGGCATCAAAGGCCTTGAGGTCGCGAGAGTTTCCTCCTGCTTGAGCAGCAAGGTCTTTAAGCATTGAAACATTACCATAAATCACTGCTTTGCGGTCCTTCATCAAATTGGTGAGCTGCGAGGGAGCAGGACCACCCATCACCTTTGATGGCTGAGCTGCAGTATTCTCGTTGCCAGTGATATAGAAGTTGCCGTTCTCATAGCCGAACCATGCCATGTTACCAATCGAGTAGCCATTGCTGGTGCTCTTCAAGCCAAATGCGCCACCAGCACCGATCTCGTTAATCATGTCAACGATATCGTTAGCGATGTTCTTGCCTTCAGCTTTAATTATGAAGTCTTGAGGACTATTCATCACGCCCACAACGTTACCCCTAATTTTGCTCAAGATCTCAGAAACCTGCTCAACCATTTGGCCCATCATCCTCTTCATGTCCTCGTTAGAGCTGCGATTGATGGCGTCTTTAATAAGTTCAGCGAGTTGTGCACCGTCGGTATTCATGGCAAAGCCGAACATATCGCCCGAAGAGAACGAGCTGAAAGCCTTCTCCGAAATCTTGCCGAATGCTTTGCGCGATTTCTCGATGCGCTCCTGCATTTCCTTGTTATCACTCTTAGCCGAGCAAATGAAGTCGCACACGCCATCGGTAGCAGTGCCCTCAAGGTTGATAACTACCGAGCGAAGCTCCTCAAAGTCTTTAGAGCTCATACTTGCCATGCTGCCAGCACCCTCAAGTGCCTCGTCGGGAATTATCGACATGTCGGCGCAAAGGCTTGCAAACGATGTGCTGCCATCGGCCTGAGCAAAGATTTTGTTATCGGCAAGGCTACCCTCAAAGTCTTTACTCATCAAGCGGGTGAGAGTGCGCTCCATCGACTCCTTATCCTTCTTGTCCTTGCTCACAACCATCATCACATCATCGTTGATAGCAACTGCAGCCTCTTGCTGAATGTTGTAATCATAATCAGCGCCCCTCTTAAGTTCTTCCTTGGCACTCTTGGCATAGAAGCTCTCGGCCTGAACACGGTCGGCCACTTTTGCAACAACACCAATAACCATCTCCGAACCACTATTTCTCATGAAAACATAGAAGGGTGATGTGAGGTCGATTCCTGAGTTTTTGAAATCGGCGACATCATCGCCATACTGCTCCACAATGTCCTTAAAGAGCTTCTCTTGGTCGATGCCAGTTTGAGCGATAAACTCCTTAAAGTCAAGTTTGGCCACCACCTTGCTATCGGCTGGCACATAGGACTTATAGTCTTCATTGCTACAAGCCGACATAATCACAGCAATAACAATTGCCGACAAAAACAAAAATTTCTTCATTGTAATAATATTTAATTAATAGGTTAATAACTGCACAAAGATAAGAGTTTTTTATTAAAAATCACCACTTTTTAGCAACAAAAAGTTTCAATGCAAGTAAAAACCGCTAGTAAGCTCCTTATATTCATCGCTGTAAGCACGGTCGGAGCCAGCAATAGTGAGCGTTGAAGTCTCCGTAGTGGCATCACCAACCACCATCTCCCACAACAACCTTTTAGTCGGAGCTCCTGCCACTGGCACCACACGGGTGAAACGAAGAAGTCCCAATCCCAGCGACACCATGCAACGACGCACGGCAAGTTCGACATCGGCAGGCGTGATAATGGCTATCATTCCATTTGGCGCAATTAAGTTGCGGCTACGGGTGAGTAACGCCTCGATGGTTAGCGATGTGGTGTGCCGCGCAAAGTTACGACCTGCATCGGGCGGCAACACGCCATTATTGAAAAACGGCGGATTTGAGACGATCAAGTCATAGTTTTCTCCTTTAAAATCATTGAAATCGGCAATTTCGGCACTCAAGCGAGCGTTCCACGGCGATGCCTCGAAGTTGTACCGAGCCTCGTCAATGGCATTGCCGTCGATGTCGATGCCGTGAATGATTGCGTCGTTGTTGCGTTGGGCAACCATGAGCGCTATCAGGCCGCTACCAGTGCCCACGTCGAGCACACGCCGAGCACCTTTCACACTGCACCAAGCGCCAAGCAGCACCCCGTCGGTGCCCACCTTCATCGCCGTCTTGTCGTTCAACACGCTAAACTGCTTAAAATGGAATATCTTTTCTCGTCCCATATCTAAGGCAAAGATAACAATAAAGGTCAATTGGCAGCACAAAGCAGCGAACTTTTTGAACAAAAAACAATTAATGCCAAAAAAATCACACTTTTTCTTGTGAGACTATCTATTTTTTACTACCTTTGCACCGCTTTTCGCCGAAAAGCGCCAAATAATATTTATTAATTAATTTATAACAAACGTTTTATGTACAACTACGAAACCGTTTTCATTTTAACTCCCGTTTTGTCTGAACCACAGATGAAGGAAGCGGTAGAGAAATTCAAGACTGTGCTCACCGACAACGGTGCCACTATCGAGAATGAAGAGCTTTGGGGCATGCGCAAGCTTGCCTATCCCATCCAGAAGAAGACCACTGGATTCTATGCGTTCCTCGAGTTCGCTGGCGAACCAACAATTGTGAACAAACTTGAGACTGCCTATCGTCGCGACGAGAAGGTGATTCGTTTCTTGACTTTCCGTCAGGAGAAGTATGCTCACGAGTATGCACTTAAGAGAAGAAGCTTGAAGAAGAACGCTGCCAAGGTTGAGGAAACTCCAGCCGAGCAGCCTGCCGTTGAGGCTCCTCAAGCCGAAGTTAAAGAAGAAACTAACGAATAATGCAAGGAGGAAACACAACTATGGCACAAGCTCAATCTGAAATCCGTTATCTTACCCCACTGTCGGTAGACACCAAGAAGAAGAAATATTGCCGTTTCAAGAGAAGTGGCATCAAGTACATCGACTACAAGGACCCCGAGTTCTTGAAGAAGTTCCTCAACGAGCAGGGTAAAATTTTGCCTCGCCGCATCACCGGCACTTCGCTCAAGTTCCAGCGCCGCGTAGCTCGCGCCGTTAAGCGCGCACGTCACCTGGCATTGCTTCCCTATGTAACCGATTTGATGAAATAATTTAAAACTGGAGGTAACACACTATGAAGATTATATTGAAAGAAGACGTTATCAACCTTGGATACAAGGACGACGTTGTTGAAGTAAAGAACGGCTATGCCCGCAACTATCTCATCCCAACTGGCAAAGCCATCATGGCATCGCCTTCAGCTTTAAAAGTTCTCGAGGAGAACCTGCGCCAGCGCGCTCACAAGATTGCTAAGATCAAGGGCGACGCCGAGGCAGTAGCCGAGACTATGAAGGGTATTGCACTCACTATCACCGCCAAGACCGACAACCGTGGCACTATCTACGGTTCGGTTGGCAGCAACCAGATTGCTGAGGAGCTCGCAAAGCTCGGTCACGAGGTAGACCGCAAGATCATCAAGGTCGAGAACGTGAAAGAACTTGGCAACTACATTGCTACTGTTCAACTGCACAAGGAAGTTGCTGTTGAGATTCCTTTCAAGGTTATCTCGGAGAACGCTCCCAAGCAGGAAGAGGCTCCCGCTGTTGAGGCAGCTCCCGCAGTAGAAGAGGCTCCTGCCGAGGAAGCTCCAGCTGCTGAGTAATACCAACACTTTGTGTGCAGGCCGCTTTTGGCCTATACACATTATTCTAATAGAGCCGCACCACACTTACCTGGTGCGGCTCACTTTTTTACCATGTCTTGAAAAAACTAATAATTAATAACTAATAACTGAAAACATTTCACTAACTTTGCAGTCGATTTTTCGAAACACTAAAAACCACAATTATAATGGATAAGAAAGTAAGGGTACGTTTTGCCCCATCACCCACTGGACCGCTGCACATTGGCGGCGTGAGAACTGCACTCTACAACTACCTCTTTGCTCGTCAAAATGGCGGCACAATGATTCTGCGCATCGAGGACACCGACAGCAATCGCTTCGTGCCTGGCGCCGAGGACTATATCAACGAGGCCCTGCAATGGCTTGGCATAGGCATTGACGAGGGAGTGCATGAGGGTGGTAATTACGGCCCCTACAAGCAGAGCGAGCGTCGCGACATCTATCGCAAGTATGTCAAGCAATTGCTCGACGACGGCAAGGCCTACATCGCTTTCGACACCCCCGAGGAACTTGATGCTAAGCGCAAAGAAATAGCCAATTTCCAGTACGACGCCAAGACCCGTGGCATGATGCGCAATTCTCTTACATTGCCAAAAGAGGAGGTTGATGCGCTCATCGCTGCAGGCGAGAAATATGTGGTTCGCATCCTCATTGAGCCCAACCAGGAGGTTAAGGTCAACGACCTGATTCGTGGCGAGGTAACTGTCAACAGTTCGGTAGTAGATGATAAGGTGCTCTACAAGAGTGCCGACGACCTGCCAACCTATCACTTGGCAAACATCGTTGATGACCACTTGATGGAAGTCTCTCACGTGATTCGTGGTGAGGAGTGGCTGCCAAGCGCGCCATTGCACGTTCTGCTCTACGAGGCATTTGGCTGGAAGGATTCAATGCCACAGTTCGTGCATCTGCCACTATTGTTGAAACCCGACGGTAAGGGCAAACTCAGCAAGCGCGACGGCGATCGCTTGGGCTTCCCTGTGTTCCCACTCGAGTGGCACGACCCCGTGAGCGGTGACATTAGCAGCGGATACCGTGAGCGTGGCTATCTGCCTCAGGCTGTTGTCAATTTCCTTGCCTTGCTTGGCTGGAATCCAGGCACCGACCAGGAGATTTTCTCGATGGACGAACTCATCAAGCAGTTCTCGTTCGACCACTGCTCAAAGAAAGGCGCGAAGTTCGACTTCGAGAAGGGCAAATGGTTCAACCACGAGTATCTTATCAATATGGACGACGCTGAACTAGCCGAGATTTTCAAGCCCGAACTCGCAAAGCATGGTGTCGACGTTTCACAATTCACCGATGAATACATCACCCGTGCTGTGGGCATGATTAAGAGCCGCATCAGCTTTGTGGGCGACATTTGGGACAATGCCAAGTTCTTCTTTGTAGCTCCTATCGAATATGCTCCCAAGGACATCAAGAAACGCTGGAAAGAGGACACTCCCGAGACTATGCGTCGCCTAATCGAGGTGATCAAGGGCATCGACGATATGACCAGTGCCAATGCCGAGGAAATCGTCTTGGGTTGGATTAAGGAAAATGAGCTGCACATGGGCAACGTGATGAACGCCTTCCGTCTCACCGTTGTAGGCGAGTGCAAGGGTCCTCACATGTTCGACATCGCCGAGCTCATGGGCAAGGACGAAATCATCGCCCGCATCGAGCGCGGTATCGAGAACATCAAACCAGTAATAGAGTAAATCATGCGCAACTGGCTGCTTGCGATATTGATGACACTTGCGTCAACACTCACCCTCAGTTCTCAGGAGCTTGAGTGGAGTGTGAACATGAATGCTGTGTTCAATAATCGCGAGAGCGAGACTGCTTTGGCACCATCGAATACCTACATCTTCACTCGCATTACGCCACAGATTGGAGTGTCGATGGATAGCACCCGCCATCGCATTATGGGGGGAGTGACGTGGTACCAACCCATGAACGACCACATGCATGGCTACAAAGTGTTGCCGGCATTGTATTATCAATATCATAATGAGCAGCGTGGCTTGAGCATGGCAATAGGTATGATTCCTGATGCCCTTAGAATCAGTCGTTTCCTGCAAAGCGATTCCATCAGCTATGTTAACCCCAATATCAATGGATTCTTGATTAATATAGAAAAGCCACATTTCAGTTTCCTCTCTTGGCTTAATTGGAGGCAAATTCGCACTAGCAATCGACGAGAGGCTTTCGACGTGACGGGACAGGCATTCTGGCACAGTGGCAATTATGGCTATAATCGTTTTCAGGCGGGAGGCACAGCACGCTATAACCATTTAGCCAAGAGTTTCAATCCTGCCGAAGGAGAAGGTGTTGTGGATAATGTGATTTTGAACCCATCGGTTGGCTTTACACATTATGGGCATGAACGCTTAAAGGATTTTTTTAGCATCTCGGCAGGTGTGTTGCTCTCTATCGACCGTGACCGTCCTGGCGACAATAAATGGCTGGCTCAAGCAGGGTTTATGGGTGATATTGAGGGCCGGTGGAAATGGCTTTCTCTGCAAGAGCATGTGTATGTGGGAAAAGAGCAAATGCCACTATATGACAAGTACGGTCCGCTGCTTTATCAGGGCGATCAGTTCTATCACAACAAGTTCTATAGTCGAACCGATGTTGCAGCCACAATATTTGAACGTGACTTTGTTAATGTTGAGGCACGACTCTCTTTTCATGCTACCGACAAGACAACAGCTTTTTGGCAACAGCTTGCAGTGCGATTCTATCTTGATAATAAAATCTGGAAAAGAAATAAGCAGCCCAAGAGTTTTAACAATCTCAATGGCATTAGAACAGAGAGATGGTTGCCTGCACAATTCTAATAACTATTCCTATTTTGTAAATGAATTTCCTGTATAACATTGCGATGGCAGCCACTGGCTGGGGGATGCACTTGGCTTCACCCTGGCACCACAAAGCCTGGCTTACTGTTCAAGGCCAGAAAAGAACTATTACTTATCTGAAAGAGACGCTTGACCCCGATGGCGGCTACATCTGGATTCATGCAGCATCGCTTGGCGAGTTTGAGCAAGGCAGGCCACTCATCGAGAAAATCCGCGAGGAGCAGCCCGATGCCAAGATTTTGCTCTCGTTTTATTCCCCAAGTGGTTACGAGGTGCGCAAGACCTACGACAAGGTTGATGCAGTCTGCTATATGCCTGTCGACACTCCTCGGCGTGTCAAGGAGTTCCTTGACGTGGTGAAGCCCAAGATGGCAATTTTTGTGAAATACGAGTTCTGGGGCAACTTCCTTGAGCAGCTCAAGCGCCGCAATGTGCCCACCTATATTATCTCGTCAATCTTCCGTCCAGGCCAAAGCTTCTTCAAGCCTTGGGGCGGAATGTTCCGCAAGATGCTGGGCTGCTTCACTCACCTCTACGTTCAAGACGAGGAGTCGCGAGAGCTGCTGCACGGCATCGGCGTCGACAACGTCACGGTGTGTGGCGACACTCGTCTCGACCGCGTGCTGCAAATCAAGGCGCAAGCCCAGGAGTTCCCTGCTATAGCTGCTATGACTGCTGGCGACAAGCCAACCCTGGTTTTGGGCAGCTCATGGCAGCCCGACGAGGACATCATCATCCCCTACTTCAACTCACATCCCGACCTCAAACTCATCATCGCGCCGCATGAGTTCGACGAGAACCGTCTCGACGCGATGATGGCACGCATAAATCGCTCCGTTGCTCGTTACACTCAAATCGAGGGAAAAGACCCGTCACAGCTCGACTGCCTGATAATCGACTGCTTCGGCATCCTCTCCTCGCTCTATCGCTATGGCGAAATCGCCTACGTTGGCGGTGGTTTTGGCTCGGGCATTCACAACGTCCCTGAGGCCGCCGTCTATGGCATTCCTGTCATCTTTGGCCCACGTCACGAGAAGTTCCGCGAGGCACTCGAGCTCAAGGAGTGTGGAGGTGGATTCGCCATCAATGGCGCACAGCAGTGCCATGCTGTCCTCGACCGCCTGCTCAGCGACAACCACGCCCTCCACCAGGCAGGCAGCGCCGCAAGCAACTACATCAACACCCACACCGGCGCTACCCACCGCATCTACCAAGAGCTTTTTCTTGACTGATAAGCCAAAGAGGTGAAAGTAATTTAAAAGTGATAGATTGCACAATTATGGCATTTTTTTGAAAAGAATGTGCCATTCTCGGATATTATTATTAAATTTGCTAGCTTTAAACGAATAATACTGATATCCATCTTATTGCTGACAATAAGTTTAAACTACTTCCATTACTTTGCGCTAATGTTTAAGAAGCAATTATTTGCCATATTGATAATGCTGCTAGCATCAGTCATGATGCAAGTCGCTAATGCTTATAACGTAAACCAGTACAATCAATGGGTAAAGGTATCTACCGAAGAGCTGATGCGTCGTGGGCAGGATTATCTTCAAAACAGAGGTTGGGTTGACAGCGCGATGGTATGTTACAGTATCGTTGCCGGTCGTGCCCAAAACAACAATTTGGAAAGCAAAGAGATATATCAGATTGCCAGAGCACTAAACAATATCGGTTATATCTCTGCGACATACTATTATGACTTCCAGAAGGCTTACGAGAATTTGAATAAATCAATGGAATTGTCTAAGCTATACGGTTTTGACAATAATCTGGCATACTCCTATCTTAACATGGCCTCTATCAATGACAGCCGCAACAGGCTCTTTGCCAACGATGCACTATCGACCGAGGCTCTGGACAATACAAAACTTGCATTTGATTTCGCCGTCAAGGCCCAGGAGTGGAATGTGGCTGTGACCAGCATCTATAACATGCTGGACATGATACACAATAAGGCTGACTTTGAACTCATTACACCCGATTTGACCCGTTTCAAGAATTTGCAGTTGACCGACAGCGTGGAAATGTGGCAATGTACGCGCATGTTCTGCAAGGCCACCGAGGCATTTCAGGCATGCCAATATCAACAAGCTCTAAATTACTATGAAAAGATGCTTGGTGAGGCACAGAAAATAACGACCAACCGCCAGCAGTGTATCATCAAGGCCATGCAGCAGAAGGCTGCAGTGCTTGCCGTTATGCGCCATTATGAAGAAGCCATTTCTTGTTTGCGCGAGGTGGAGCATATTGCCATTGACCATGGTATGCAGAGCGAGTTGATTGACAATTTCAGGGCGATGGCTAAGGTCTATGATGCTATGGGAAACCGGCAAATGGCTGAGCAACTTGACCACAAATTCCTGAAAGCCAGGGATGAATTTATACAAAAGAGCCATGCCGAAATGGTTGAAAAGTCACGTTTCCTCGACGAAATGCGTCGTGTCAATGATCAAGTTGCACAGATTCAAGCCAAGCACGAGCGTGCCCATCAGTTGCTGTTAATGATGAGCTTGATTGCCGTTATTATTCTGATAGCAATGGTTCTACTCGTTCGCAGCAATATCAAGCAGCGCAATTACATCAGGCACCTATATGAGAAAAACGTGCAATTGTTGGATGTCAAAGTAACTGCTGAACAGCCAACATCTCACTTGGTTGACAAACAAGAGGACTCAGCCCCCAAGTATCAAAGCCAACTTGACCAGGAAAGCAAGGACCGCCTGTTTGAGCGCATCAAGAATGTGATGAACGATATTGCCATCATCTGCAAGCCTGATTTCTCACTTCAGCAGTTGGCCATCCAGGTAGGCAGTAACTATAAATATGTTTCGCAGGTGGTCAATGAGCGTTACGGAAAAAGTTTCAAGCAGGTGCTCAACGAGCAGCGCGTGCTAGAAGCGTGCCGCATCCTTAATGATTCTAATCAGTCAGCACATCTTACCATCGAAGCCATTGCCGCAAATTTGGGTTTTAATTCACGCAGCAACTTCACAGTAACATTCAAGCGTATCACCGGCATTTCGCCATCTGACTTCATGAAGATGGCTAAGGAAAAATAAGCATGTGACAGAGGGCATGATTCACTGAAAGATGCTCATCAATACATGGTTTTTCGTTCTGTTTCAGTGAAACAGAACACAGGCACAGACCATTTTCTTGTCAAAGAAAATGGCCTTTTTTAATTTTGCGAAACAATCTGATAAACTAATGGTCAAAATCATGAAATGCTGACCATATCTTGTGTTGATTCTAATTGAAATTATTTATTCTAAGGTATTATTTTCAGCCCTTAAACCATTAATTTTAGTTATGAAAAAGATTTTATTATTTTTAGTAGTAATGACTCTAGTCATTGGATCATCGGCCAGCGTGCAGGTGAAATCCCAACGTGTGTCCAAAAATCATCGTCCCTTATCTCAAAACGAGAAGATTGCGGGGGGCAACAGTCAGAACATGATTACCCCTCAGCTCGAGCGTGTGCTCACTGAGGATGGGGTACAGCCTAACGATTCAGACCCCGTTGATGTTCCCACTGTTATTTCCGAGACTCCTGAAGGTACGCTTCTCACCTATCACCGTACCGGTGGCTATATTTACCACAAGTTCATGGAGACGGGCATCACCGAGTTTGAGGACGATATGAATGTCGTTTTTGCCGATGGCGGAAAGGTTTATATTCAGAACCCCATCACTACACTCACCAATGGCAACTGGGTAGAGGGTACCTATAACCAGGAGACCGGTATAATCAGTATTCCCACAGGCCAGTGTGTTTCATGGATGGCCAACTACGGCTACGGCGGATTGCTTGTGTGGGGCCACACGTGGTATGAGCAGATTGGTTGGGACTATGACTACGACGAACCTGTTTATTGGCTCAATGGCGCCTATGATCCTGATGTGACAGAGATTCGCTACAAGGTTGAGGGCAATACCATCACGCTGCTCGATGGACAGGGTGATGTGTGGGCTCCCTATCCCGAGTGGGGTAACACCGCAGGCCCATGCCTGATTTACACCGACAATCATGAGTGGGCCAATGTGCTCCAGTTCAGCACGGTTGCAGTTCTTACCGATCAAGGACCCGCCGTTCCTGCTAATCCCACGGCCGACGAATGGTATGACAGTGGTGACGAATATGGAGCCTGCAGGTTCAATTTCACTCTGCCTACCACCGACGTTGACGGCAATCCTATCAATCCCGAGAACTTGAGTTACAGCATTTACTTAGACAATGACTCGCTCTACACCTTTGATTACTTCTATTACTATGATGAATTAGATGATTACACGACTGTAATTCCTTATAGTCTCTACTCTGATGGCTATGACTTTACCGACCATTGCGTTTACCTGTATGGTACTAACTATTGCGATTGGCCCATCTTCACTTGGCGAATAGGTATCAAGGTGTACTATACTGTGGGTAGCATTACCAATGAAAGCGACATCGTCTATCTGGAAGTATTTCCAAATACCGCTATTAACGAAGTGAGCGCTGGCAAGACTGTAGCTAACGTGTCCTATTACAACTTGGCTGGACAAAAGGTTACTCAACCTCAAGGAATGACCATCAAAGTGACCACCTATACCGACGGAAGCTCTAGCAGGATTAAGGTGATTAAGTAGTAATTAGTTAAGTTATAGCACTATAAATCAATATAATAAACTTAAAAATTATTTGTCATGAAGAGATTGTTGTTTTTTTCAGCCCTGATAATTGCTGCTATGCAAATGATGGGTGCTAATGTGGACTTGGCAACAGCCAAGGCGACCGCACAACAGTATGCTGCCAGCAAGATGGCTAACGGCAAGCAGATGGCTCCGTCGGCTATTGACTTGAAACTGGTGAAGCAGGAGATGAACTCCAACAAGCCTGGTACGGCTGTGTATTACATTTTCAACACCGATGACCATTTCATCATCATTTCGGGTGATGACCGAGCTAAAACTGTGCTTGCCTACGGTGACCGACCCATCAATGACATCAACCGTATGCCTGCCAACATGAAGTATTGGCTCGGCGTTTATAAAAAGGAATTGGAGTATTTGCAAGATCATCCCGAGATTGCTGCCGAACAGTCGCTCAATGCAGGTGGCACCAAGGGTGTGAGCGTCGAGCCCCTGCTCACCGCACTATGGGATCAGCAGGAACCATACTACAATCACTGTCCTGTGTACAATGGCCAGTTATGTGTCACCGGCTGCCCTGCTACCTCGCTCTCAATGGTATTCTATTATTGGAAATTCCCCGTTGGTCCTGTTCCCGCTGTCAGTGGCTACAGCAATTATAGCTACGGTTTCCAGGTCGAGGCTTTGCCCGGAACTACCTTTGACTGGGACAACATGATCGACGATTACAGGTCTGGCTATACCGAGGCTCAAGCCGATGCCGTAGCATGGCTGATGCGCTATATCGGCCAGGAGGAGGAGATGGATTACACGCCCACGGGCAGTGGTGCCTATGGCAGTGACATTCTGCGTGCTGTTAAGTTCTTCGGCTACAACGAGCAGACTGCTGCGCTTCACTATAAGTATTCCTACAATAATAATACGTGGGCTGCCATGATTCAGGAGGAACTTGTTAACAACCGTCCCATCGTTTATTGTGGCTATGACAGTTATGCTGGAGGCCATGCCTTCAACGTTGACGGTTATGACGCCAATGACGACACTTACCATATCAACTGGGGCTGGAGCGGCGATTATAACTGCTACTGCGCATTGGATGCCTTCAGTGACGGTGAGTACAACTTCACCGATGATCAGCAGATGGTCATCGGTATCCAGCCGCCCTATCTTGGACCAACCATCACCGCTAGCGCCTTGAACATGGCCATCGAGTCTTATGCCGAGAAGTCGGCCACCCAGGTACTCTCGGTATTTGGTTACTATTTGGATCATGATGTGACCGTTACCCTCGACGACCCCAATGGCGTTTACTCGATTGATGTTAACCATATTGCTTTGAGCGAGATTGAAAACGGCAAGGACATCACCATCACCTATGCTCCCCAGGAGGTGGGCACCCACAATGCCACCATCACTTTGAGCAGCGAGAATGCTGAGGATGTGGTTGTCAACATCGTGGGCACCTCAGTGTTTGAGAAGCACGATCCTGTAATGCTTGAGGCCAATGAGGACTTCATCAAACTCACCGAGTTCCGTGCTGATTGGACCGACGAGACACCCGACAAGAATGTGGAGAGTTACACTCTTGAGGTAGCCACCAAACCCATCACTGCGCTGTTGGGCGAGACCGACTGGAGCAACCTCACTTACAGCAGTTCCAGTGTAATCTCTCACTGGCAGGACTATTTCCCCGAAGGCTGGAACTATGACGGTAGCCAGCTCTTTACCGGTAATGGCTGCCTCCAATTGGGCTCTGGTGGTGGAATCATCACGCCCGAGTATGACCTCACGGGGTATGAAAAGGTCACAGTCAAGATGCGTGCCCAGGGCTATAATTCGTGGTACAACTCGGGTGTGACCATCTCCACCAGCCAGCAATCGGTTCATGTGGACCTTGCTCTCCAGTACACAGATTATGTGTTCGTTCTGGATTGCGCCGAGCGTGAGCAGATTATCATCCGTGGTGATTATTATCCCAACAATTATGGTCAGATTGAGAGCATTCAGATTTATGCCGGCGATGCCAGTGAGCCCGCAGGCCTCAAGGCCGTTAACGAGGAGGGTGATGCCACCTATCGTCTCATTACTGGTATCACTCCCGACAAGTTCTACACCGTTAAGAACTTGACTGCCGGTGGCACCTTCTTCTTCCGTGTGAAGGCCCATTACACTGATGACACCTGGAGCCCCTGGAGCAAGGCCAAGACTGTTGTCCTCGAAGGTGAAGGCTATGCAGTGGGTGACGTGAACCGTGACGGCTACGTGACCAGTACCGATGTTACCTGCATTTATAATTACCTGCTTAACGGCGATGAGACCTTCCTTGACACATGCGACGTGGACGGCGACGGCTATATCACCAGCACCGACGTTACAGTAATTTACAACATACTTTTAGGAAACTAAAGAAACATATATTAAGATAAGACCCATTTAAGTGCCGCAGGGAATACCCCGCGGCACTTGTGCGTTAAAAGAATTGACATTGCCTAACTCAAAAAAGGGGGAGAAATAGTGCTGTTGTCATTTATTATTACTAAATTTGCGTGCAATAAAAAGAAACCCCTAGTTAAAAACTGAAATCTCGACTTATGATCGACAACAAGTTCAAGCTGCTAGCCGGCCCTTGTGTGATTGAGAGCGAAGAGAATGTGATGCTTCTTGCTCAGGCACTTAAGGACATTACCAGCAAACATGATATTGACTTCTATTTCAAAGCTTCGTGGGACAAAGCCAATCGCACTAAGGCCACCAACTATCGTGGGCCAGGGCTTGAGGAAGGACTGCGCATCCTGCAGAAAGCTAAGGCCGAAATAGGCGTGAAGATTGTCACCGACATCCACGAGCCGAGTCAAGCCATGCCTGTTGCCGAAGTAGCCGACATAATACAAATTCCTGCGTTCTTATGCCGTCAGACCGACCTGCTACATGCCGCTGCCATGACAGGCAAAGTGGTAAACATCAAGAAGGGACAATTCTCAAGCCCCGAGGAGATGAGCAACGTGGTGAGCAAGATGGAATACTTCGGGTGCCACAATTTCATGCTGTGCGAGCGAGGAAACTGCTTTGGCTACAACAATCTCGTTGTCGACATGGCAGGACTAGTTAGGCTAGCAAAGCTTGGCTATCCGGTGCTTTTTGATGCCACTCACAGCGTTCAGATTAGCGGTGGAGGTTTCAACTACGGCAATAGCGGCAAGAGTGAGTTTGTGCCCTACCTTGCCAAGGCGGCAGTGGCTACTGGTGTGCTGTCGGGCCTTTTTATGGAGGTTCACAACGACCCATCCGGTGCCTTGTGCGATGGCAGTTGCATGCTTCGCCTCGATGCCCTCGATGCCCTGCTTGATCAGATAATGCGAATAAGAGAAATCACCCAAGAATAAAGATGATTTTACTCAAGAGAATAGTACACACCACCATTTGGGGCGGACCTAAGATAAGCCGCATGGCAGGCGTTGAAGGCGACAGCATAGGTCACCTCTACTCGCTCTACTGCCGTGAGGGAGTGTCAAACGAGATTCTCAACGGCGAGTGGAAAGGACGTTGCCTCAACGAGGTGTTCCCGCTTTTCAAGGACAAGGTGGGAATGGCACACTATGAGTATTTTCCTCTCACCCTCGCTTTGACCGAAGCGCAAGAGAACCTAAGCATACAAGTTCATCCCAATGATGAGGCTGCCTGTGCCCTTGAGCATCGTGCCCGAGGTAAGCGCGAATCGTGGTACTTCATTGATGCACCCACATCGGGAACAATCATCAACGGATGCACGTGCTGCGACGAAGCTCAAGAAGCACAGATGATAGCACAAGGACAATTTCGGGAAATGTGCGACACTCTGCCCGTCGAAGTGGGCGACTATGTGTTTGTTGAGCCAGGCACCTTACACGCAATCACAGCCGGCAGCTTGGTCTTTGAGATTGAGGAGGGCAGCGACTTCACCTACCGCTTCTACGACTACGACCGCTTCGATGCACAAGGCAACAAGCGAGAGCTTCATGTGGAAAAAGCCACTAGCTCCCTCAACATCAACTTGAAGTCGACCGTAAAGAGATATAACGGACAGGAAATCAAAGAAAAGACTTACAGTACAAAACTGATAAACTATATTGATATTTACACCAACGAAAGCAACACGCTTGAATGCTTCACTCTCGTGAATGGTTCACTCATTGCCGATGGCATTACTGTGGCACCTGGTTCAACCATCGTGCTGTGGCCTGGCGAGAACCTTGATGCCAGCAAGGTGCAACTGGCTTTCGTTTCAAAGATTAGGGAGGACAAGATATGATATATTCACCATCATTAATGTGTGCTAATTTCGACAACCTCAAGGCCGAGACTTTTGCCCTTGAGGCGGCAGGTGCCAACCGACTCCATCTTGATGTCATGGACGGACGTTATGTTCCAAACTTTGCTATGGGACTTGGTGATGTGAAATCGGTGTGCCGCAACACGTCGCTGGTTACCGAGCTGCACATGATGATTATGGAGCCAAGCCGATACATTAAGATGTTTGCCGATGCTGGTGTCGACATCATATATTTTCACCCCGACAGCGACAGCCACCCCATGCAGGTAATCAAGAAAATCAGGAAAGAAGGCCGCAAACCAGGCATAGTAATCAATCCTGAGACTACGATCGAGAGCCTGACAGAGTATTACGACTTGGTCGACAACGTGCTCCTTATGGGTGTGAAGCCTGGATATGCTGGCCACATCTATCTGCCTTATGTTGAAGAGAAGATTGGCCAGTTGCTTGAGCTCAAGGACAAGCATAACCTTGAAATCATCATGGATGGAGCTTGCACTGTGGAGCGCATGAAGCGCTGGCGTAAAAAAGGTGTGGACGGTTTTGTGTTGGGAACATCTTCACTCTTTGGCCATCTGGGCACCTACAAAGAGATTATCAATAACATTAAGCGTGAATGTGAACAGTAAAGCCATGAATATTAAATTGCTTGTGATGGACGTGGATGGCACGCTTACCGACGGTAAAATCAATATGGGTCCCGAAGGTGAGGTGTTCAAGGCATTTGACATCAAAGATGGGTATGCCATTAACGAGATGCTGCCTGCTCACGGCATAGTGCCAGCAATAATCACTGGCAGGACTTCACGCATTGTCGAGAACCGAGCTCGCGAACTCCACATCACTGAGCTCCACCAAGGAAAGCATGACAAACTCGACACCCTAAAGATGCTCATGAGCAAGTATGGATGCTCACGCGAGAATGTTGCCTACATAGGCGATGACATCCTCGACATCGTGTGCATGCGTGAATGCGGCATGGTGGGATGCCCAGCCGATGCTTGCTCTCAAGTGAAGGAAATAGCGCAATATGTGTGCAAGAAGGATGGTGGAGATGGAGCAGTGCGTGAGTTCATAGAATTCCTTCTGGATGATAAATAGCTCTACCAATTAGCTTTATCCAAGAAAAATCTTAAAAAATAGGCAAAGTTCTTTGTCGTGAAAGAAATTTGTAGTAATTTTGCACCGCTTTTCGCAATCTCTGGCAAGAAGTTTAGGCGTGAGTCTATTAGAGTGGCTTGTGAATATTGCGAAGTGTGATTAAACAACAATTTAAGAAATTTCTTTACAATGGACTTAATTAAAGTTGCAGAACAAGCGTTTGCTACAGGCAAGGAGTTGCCAAGTTTTCTCCCTGGCGACACAATCACAGTAGCTTATCGCATTAAGGAGGGTAACAAAGAGCGTATTCAGCAGTACCGTGGCGTTGTTATCAAAATCAACGGCGAGGGTAGCAAGAAGCGTTTCACCGTTCGCAAGATCAGCGACAACATTGGCGTAGAGCGTATCTTCCCAATGGAGAGCCCCTTCATCGACAGCATCGTTATCAACAAGTACGGACGCGTTCGCCGCGCCAAGCTTTATTACCTGCGTGGTCTCACCGGTAAGAAGGCTCGCATCAAAGAGCGCCGCTTCGTTAAGAAGGACGCCGCTAAGTAAAACGGACCCTTCAAGGCATAACGATCAAAAAGAACCAAAAACCGTGGCAGTTGCAACTTGCCGCGGCTTTTTGTTTTTGGGGTGCTGCCGAAACAGCGTTGCATTACGCAGGTTATCCCATCACCACGTCGAGGACCATCATCAAGACGAAGCCAACGGCAAAACCAATGGTGCTGACGTTGGAGTGCTTGCCGCTCGACGCTTCGGGAATAAGCTCCTCGATGACCACATAGAACATCGCACCTGCAGCAAAAGCCAGCATGTAAGGAAGCACAGGCACCACAACCGATGCCAGCAACAAGACGGCAATGGCCCCCACAGGTTCGACAGCACCGCTCAACGTGCCAATGGCAAACGACCGCCAGCAGCTATTGCCCGCAGCTTTCATGGGCATGGAGATGATTGCCCCCTCGGGCACATTCTGAATGGCAATACCCAGCGACACAGCAATGGCGCTGGCAAGAGAGATGTTTGCCATGCCGCTGCCGGCACCAGCGAGCACAACACCCACAGCCATTCCCTCAGGCAAATTGTGGATCGTGACCGCCAAAGCCAGCATTGCCGTACGCGATAAATGCGAATGTGGTCCCTCGGGTTTGTCGCTATCCAGATGTAGATGTGGAGTAATCACATCTATCATCAGCAAGAAACCCATGCCCAACAAGAAACCCACAGCGGCAGGGACAACAACCCAAGCGCCCTCCCCCACTCTCATCTCCATGGCAGGAATCAGCAGCGACCAAACCGAGGCCGCAACCATCACCCCCGAGGCGAAGCCCAACAGTGACTTCTGCATCATAGCCGACATCTCGCCCTTCATAAAGAAGACTAAAGCCGAACCGACCATCGTGCCAAACAGGGGCAAGAGAAGGCCTAAAAACAGAGTTGTTGTCATGATTTATCTCCTAATCAATAATGTTTGGACACTAGCAAGTCAAGGCTTAACGCCAATAATGGCAGCATTGGACGGCTTCATGCGATGAATCTCTATATTGACAAAACCAGCTTCGTCAAGCATCTTTTTCAGTTGCTCGGGAGGATAGGCTGTCATACCCTCGCACAAGTCGGTCCATTTTGAGTCGGAATCAACCACTTCAACCAAGATAGCAAATCGGCCGCCCGATTTCAGCACCCTACGAACCTCTTGCATGCAATCGGGCAGATTGGGCCAGAAGTAAACTGTCTCGACGGCAGTCACGAGGTCGAAGAGTTCATTCTCATAAGGCAATTTCTCGGCTGAACCTTGACTGACAAACACTCGTTTATCGAGCCATTCGACATTGAACTTTCGCGCCTTCTCAACGCTCTCTTGAGAGATATCAATGCCATACACCTTGCTGTCTTTGCTCCTCTTGAGCAGCCGCGTCAACGTGGCTCCACCGCCACATCCAATGTCAAGCATCGTCCAACCGTCCCGGAATTCGATAAGACCCAAGCCCCAGTTAGTAAGTGGTGCGTGGCAGAAGTTCATGAAACGCAGCATCGCGCGCCCCATCCGTCCTTGCGGATGGGCACAATTGGTAAAGAATGATTTCAAAAGTCCCATTGTGTAATAGATTTAGATTGTTAATATGCTGCAAAATTACACATATAACCATCATCACCGCAATACCAAAAACTTGGGATATTTAGACCAGACATCACTAAAAACCCTAATTTCAATTTAATGCAATGGCATCATTTTGTTGACATCTCAACACGCTTTTGTTCTTTTATTACAAGAATTGTTGTATATTTGCATTTCAAACAAAGAGCTTGACTAGCTTTTTTGACATAGAACACATTAACAAAAAACTTAACTCACTTATGGACACTCAGTATAAATTATTTTTTGGGGGAGCTTTTGCCTTCGACTCCCGTGATGAAGATTACGAAATTGCTGCCGCCGAAGACTACAGGTCGCAAATTCTTGGCAGTGTTCAAGCTTTACTAAGGCCAAAGGACATGAGTGGAGTTAGCATAAATGATAATGTTTTCTACATTGGTCCATTCTATTTCGAGGCCGAAAGCCGAAAGGCCGAAGACATCATATTGTGCGAGAAGAAGATGATTGAAGACTGCACCGATGCTGTTTTTGTGCTCGACGACGCAGCATGTCCTGGCACCATTGCCGAGATTATGTATGCCAACTCGCTCGAGAAAACCATTCATCTGTTCTATGTGAAGCATGAAGATGACGACGAGACCGAAAGCGACCTGCACACGCCATGCTGGTACCCACTTACATTCTGCCAGCAGACCAATGAGAAGACAAAACTATATGAATGCGAAGACCTAACCGATGCCGCAAGAAAAGTCATCGACCTGATAACCTTCAACTTCACCCAGGAACAATCCTAAATATTGCTTTTGTTTAAACTAAGAATTGAAGCTATAGCTTGCTTTTGAAAGCTGTGGCAGAGGCTCACATGCTCTCTCGAAGGAACAGTTATACATGAACTGCCCGCTCGTTTAATTCTATTTCGGCTCGCTTCGCTCGCCATAATTATAACTCGATTGTATGAGGCGCAATATCAGTATCGTGGGTAGCCAACGATTCAATGCAGTTAGGGTCAAGCGACTGCTCACGAATCCATTCAAGCGACTTGCGCTGCATCTTTTTGTCGAGTGATATGCCACTTGTAATCATTTCTTTCCAAGACTTCGTGGCATAACCACCATCTGCAAACAGAAGTACATATTTACCATCACCATTGCGGAGTTTTACTGCGCACAATCCATCGCAGTGACCGGGTATGTTTACCATCACCACCGTTCCATCACCGAACAGATCGAATGACTTGCCGGCAGGGCCATCTGTGCCGTTCCACTCAAAAGTGCGTAAGTCGACATCTTGCCACCACTTCTTTTGATAGCGAACGAAACCATTCTTTCGGGCGCAGTCCACTTCCTCGGGGGCACAAAGAATGTGCTTGGCATCGGCTACAGCACTCAATCCGTTGGCATGATCACAGTCAAGGTGAGTGAGCAGCACATAGTCTAGGTCGCTTCCTTTCAGCCCCATTGCTGCTAGTTGCTCGTCGATTGCTTCACCATTGGCAATACGGCCCTGGTTGACATGATAAAGAATCCACGAACCGAGGCTCTTTATTTGGGCTTTCCTGTCGTATTCTCCATTGGGCGACATGTCGCGATGCCAGCCTGTGTCAACGAGAATACGGCCTTTAGGGTGCTCAATCAGATAGCAACACACAGGAAGCCAAATCCAATCTTTCTTAGGTGTTGTTATTCCAGAAGCTTTCAACAAACTGCAGTTATCACCGCCGAAAGGCAGGTAGGGTGAGACACGCACCTCTCCAGTACGCAATACATGTATCTTCATTATTCCAGTTTTTAGGGTTTTCTGTATTAATTAGTTTTTGGGTTAGTATGCAAAGGCACAAAATTTCGCCAAAAACCACGCCTTATTCCGCAATTAATCCTGTGTTAGAGGTTATTCATAGTAAAAAAGAAAGAAGAGATAAAAGGTTAATATCTCAACCGATTATCTCTTCATTCATGTGTCCAAGATGAGAGTCGAACTCACACGCCCAATCGGGCACTACCCCCTCAAAGTAGCGCGTCTACCAATTCCGCCACCTGGACAAGTATTAAATTGAGCGACAGACGGGACTCGGACCCGCGACCTCGACCTTGGCAAGGTCGCGCTCTACCAACTGAGCTACTGTCGCAAAATGTTATTTCAAAGAGCTAGAGCGACAGACGGGACTCGGACCCGCGACCTCGACCTTGGCAAGGTCGCGCTCTACCAACTGAGCTACTGTCGCATTAGAGAAATATAGGTGTTTTCTCAATTGCGGGTACAAAGTTAGTACTAATTTTTGAATCCGCAAAATTTTCACCTAAATTTTAAAGATTTTTTTACATTTAATTTTTCGTATTGAGAAGGTTGAAGAACTGGTTTTGAAGTTCAACGTTCTCAAACTCACCGCAATACTGCATTGTAGCGGTAGTAGTGGCTTGTTTTTCGATACCACGCATTTTCATGCACATGTGAGCAGCATTACAAACAACAATCACGCCTTTGTTCTTTATATTCTGTGCTACTACCTCACAAACCTGACTTGTGAGGCGCTCCTGCACTTGCAACCGTCGCGCAAAAGTCTCTACTACCCTAGCAAGCTTACTGAGACCTACTATCTCTCCATCGGGAATATAACCAATAGAGATTGTGCCATAGAATGGGAGAACATGATGCTCACACAGCGAGTAGAACTCAATGTCCTTGACAATGACCATCTCGTCGCCCTCATGATTGAAGAGCGCCTGCTTGATGAGTTGTTCAGCGTCCGAATGATATCCGCTAGTGTTGTCTATTAAAGCTTTAGCTGCACGTTGAGGAGTCTTGGCCAAACCTTCACGGCTTGGATCCTCACCCAAGAGTTCGATGATAGCCTTAATGTGAGAAGCTAGTTTCTCGACCTGCTCGTCATTATATATAGGTTTCTTGTTATTGCTCATTATTTCCACACATTTATGTGATCGTGAATAATAGTCATTTCTTTGGCATAGACGGGGAACGCCTGCCTGAGCTGCTTCATTGCTCGGTGTGCCGCCTCTTCGTCGGCAAAGTCACCAAGTCGCAGTCTCCATGTTGGAGCTTTATAGTTGAAATAGAATTGATATTGCGGGAATTTCACCGATATGTCGCGTGCGCGCTTCTGGGCATTAGCCTTGGCATTCTTCGACTTATTAGTGTGATAAACGAGGATGCGGTAACCATAACTTCTCATCTCAACCTCTTGCCTTGACTGGAGATTAGAACTATTCTTACCAGTACTGAAATCTCGGTTGAGTGACTCTGGCTTCTTGCTGTCGACCCAGGGTTTCTTCTCGTTGTTGGGAGCGTTGACTGCAGTGTTATTGACCGTTGACTGTGCAGGACGTGGCCTCTGCGCGTTAACGGCACCATTGCCAGCTCCATTATTCTCGCCGCTAGTAGCTGAGCCCTCTCGATTCTCGCCACCACCATCAGTTTTAGCCTCAGAGGTGGTTGCTGGAGTCTCTACTTTTTTCTCAGGCTCAGGCTGTGTGCCACGGTTAAGTCCTGTGGGTGCATTAATATTGACCTGTGCTAACATAGCTGGCACACAAGCAATTGCAAACCCAATCACAAGCATAACGCGTTTGAAATGAGACTGTTTCATATTGGTCGAGAATAATATAATTACAAATTAGGTCACAAAGATATAAAAAAATTATCAATGTGACCTAATTTTTAGGTGACAATTACAGCTATACAAGATTTAGAAAGCTGTAACGATGCCCATAAAGTCGCCAGCCTTGAGCGATGCGCCACCAATCAAGCCGCCGTCGATGTCGGGCTTAGCAAAAAGCTCAGCAGCATTGCTTGGCTTGCAGCTACCGCCATAAAGGATAGTAGTGTCGCCAGCAATCTCATCGCCGAACTTCTCGGCCACGAGCCCACGAATGAATGCGTGAACATCTTCTGCCTGGTCGCTAGTAGCGGTCTTGCCAGTGCCAATAGCCCAAATTGGCTCGTAGGCAATCACGATATTTGCCCACTGCTCGGCTGTGAGGTGGAACAGCGATTCGCTGATCTCGGCCTTAATCACATCCTCTACCTTACCAGCTTCGCGCTCCTCAAGGCTCTCGCCGCAGCAGAAGATAACTTTCAGCCCTGCCTCAAGAGCAAGATCAACCTTTGTCATAAGCATCTCATTCGACTCGTTGTAGTAGCCACGACGCTCGCTGTGACCAAGTATTACATAGTTGGCTCCTGTCGATGCTACCATGGGTGCAGAAACTTCGCCAGTGTAGGCACCGCTGTTGTGGTCGGCACAATTCTCGGCAGCGAGACCCACCTTGTTGATGTCGATAACTTGTTTCACTGCAGTGAGGTGAGTGAAAGGCACACCAATCACCACGTCACACTTGAGTTCAGCAGCCTGAGCTACAGCCTCGTTTACAGCCTTTGCCAATTCCACACCTTCGGGCACTGTAGTGTTCATCTTCCAGTTGCCAGCAACAATGTTTTTTCTCATTTTAATAAAAAATTTAAATGTTGATATTTATTATGTTATCTACAAATGTTTTACATCAAAACTACTGTCCCTCACTATCAGGCTTCTTGAATTTGTTTACAATGTAACTCACCACTGGATAGATGCGGTTGACAAATAGCAACGCTATCATGATGAGCAAATAGGGCCACAGCATTTCCCAGAGTTGGAACGAGGGCGCCATGTCATCGCTCAGACGCGCCAGAGGCACATTGCCAGAAAGCAACTGCTTGGCGGGGAACGACGAGAGCGTGCGTTTCCACATAATAGTGCCACCCTCCACATAGACAATGGCAGGATTGCCGCGAGCAAGCATCTTAATCTCACTGTCATCGCCAGTATAGATTGGATAGGCAGGATCAGTAAGTGACGTCCATGACTCAATTTGTGCCTGACTTGCTGAAGTAACGGCTGTGAGAGTAGCACCACGGTCGGTGCACGCACGTGCAATGTCGTTGAGCACGAAGGCATAAGCTCGGTTCACCTTGTCAAGGTCCGGTATGAGCAGCAGCACTTGATTAGCAGTAGAGTCGAGCACCTCGTCGGTCACATCGGTTCCACTGTCATAGATACTGAACGCATTAAGAGCGGCCTTCTGCGCTGGCGACAAGTCGGGTGTCACCTTGCGACGACCCACAAAGTTCCAGCCGTCTTCATCATCGGGCACACTATCGATACTAAACTCGTGTTGCTTACCACCCTTCTCATAGATAAACACGAAATCATTCTCATTCACAGGCTGCATGTGCGACCCAATGTGGCTTCCAACCTTATAGGGCCGGAAGTCGATGAGTGGTTGCCTAGAATAACCCACGTATGATATAGCAAGACTCAAGAGCAACGTGAGCAGCATCACTATCCACTGAATTATTGGACCATAAATGCATGGAACCGATTTATTGTGAAGCAACAGGTAAATCAGTCCTATAGTCAACGCCACGTTTTTCCAGAACGTCTGCCAATTGCTAAGCTTAAATGCGTCGCCAAAGCAGCCGCAATCGGGGACAGCATCGGTTACTGCCAGAAAATATGTCAACGGCAGCATCACACACATCATCAGCAACAAAAGTAGCGGTGTGGCACGCCTCAGGCACCCAGTAATGAGCATCACGCCAAGTGTAAGCTCTATCGCTGGCACAGCAAATGCCAACACCACCTCACTACCCACAAGCGATGTAAGGTTGAGGGCCGCAATGTATTCCTGAAACTTGTAGACGCTACCCATCGGGTCGATGGCCTTGACAAAGCCCGACACCACAAAGGTTGCGCCAACGATGAGACGCAACAGCACAACCATAATCTTGCTCAAGCGATTGTCATCGATGCGCTTATGTATTTCAGCTAATCTTGATGCCATGAGATAAAGGTCTTATTGCTTTATTAAGCCTCACCTTCATTGTGCTTGATGAGAGCAAAAACCGAGTAATTGATAATATCCTGAAGGTTGGCGTCGATGCCCTCACTTACCTTGGTTTTTCCACCGTTGTCCTCAATGGATTTGATGCGCTGGAGTTTTGAGAGCACCATGTCGGTATAGCTCTGGACGCGCATCATCCTCCATGCCTCACCATAGTCGGTGTTCTTGGCTATCATGAGCGTCTTAGTTTCATTTATGTACTGATCATAAAGCTCAAGAGCACGCTCGCGCGACATATCAACATCATCGGCATACCCCAATTCGAGCTGTATTAATGCCATAATGCTATAGTTGATGATACCAACGTATTCGGGCCAAATGCCTTCACCAACTTTCGATTCTTGATTTATCTCGAGAGTTCTGATTCTCTTGGCCTTGATGAGAATCTGGTCGGTAAGAGTCTCGGGACGAAGGATTCGCCAATTAGGCCCGTAATCGCCCATTTTAAAGACAAACATTTCACGACATTGAGCTATCACATCGTCATATTCTTTGTTTGTATCTGTCATAAAATATATTTATGTGAGTAGTCTATATATATTATCGTGCAAAGTTAGAGAAAAATGGTGGAAATAGGAAATTTTTTGATTGATTTGTGGTTGATACAGGAATAATTGCGACGCAACACCTAGAAAATAAACGAGATTTTATATTGTGATTGGGATCCCAAAAAATCATAAATTGCTTAAAAGGGTTTAAAAAAATAGAAATAAATCAAGAAAATGATGTTTAAGTAATTATTTATGAGTAACTTTGCACCCGTTTTAAAGAAAACAAAAAAAATATTGCAAAATAACATTAAAACCCTTTGAATTAAACGACATGTTAGGAAAAACTAACGTAAAGTTCCGTCAGAGTATTGTTGTGCGCTTCTCGGGCGACTCAGGCGACGGAATGCAGCTTGCCGGCAACATCTTCTCTAGTGTGTCGGCCGAGATGGGAGACATTATCTCTACCTTCCCCGACTATCCCGCCGAGGTGCGTGCCCCACAAGGCTCGCTAAGCGGTGTGAGTGGTTTTCAGGTGCACATCGGCCATGGTGTTCACACCCCTGGCGATGAGTGTGACGTGCTGGTAGCAATGAACCCAGCCGCGCTGAAACAAAACGTGAAGTTTTTGAACAAGAACGGTGTTGCCATTGTCGACATCGACTCGTTCAAGGAAATTGACCTCAAGAAGGCAGAGTTCAAGACCGACGAGCCTTACAAGGAGATTGGTCTTAAGACCCAAATCGTTGAAGTGCCCATGACATCGATGGTGAAAGCCGCACTTGAAGACAGTGGCATGGATTTCAAGTCGCAAATGAAGTGTCGCAACATGTTTGCGCTGGGTCTCATCTGCTGGCTGTTCAATATGCCTCTAGCAAGCGCCCGCCGCTTCTTGCAACACAAGTTTGGCAACAAGCCTGCAGTATTTGACGCCAACTGCAAGGTGTTACTGGGTGGCTATGATTATGGTCACAACATTCATGCTTCGGTATCAAAATACCGCATCGAGACCGAGGATATGCGTCCCGGCATCTACGTCGATGTTAATGGCAACAAGGCCACTGCATGGGGACTCATCCTAGCCGGCGAGAAGAGCGGACGTCCACTCTACTTGGGCAGCTATCCCATCACTCCTGCCACCGACATCTTGCACGAGCTTGCCAAGCGCCGCGACTTAGGGGTAAAGGCTTGCCAGATGGAAGACGAGATTGCTGGTATTTGCTCGGCAATCGGTGCTGCTTACGCTGGCAGCTTGGCTGTGACAAGCACCAGCGGTCCTGGCCTGTCGCTCAAGAGCGAGGCCATGGGTCTGGCTGTAATGTCGGAACTTCCGTTGGTGATCATCGACGTTCAGCGTGGTGGTCCATCAACCGGTATGCCAACCAAAACCGAGCAGACCGACTTGCTACAAGCCCTCTACGGCCGCAGCGGTGAGTGCCCATTGGTTGTGCTTGCTGCAACCTCACCAACCGACTGTTTCCACATGGCATTTGAGGCAGCCCGCATAGCTATTGAGCACATGACCCCCGTCATCCTACTCACAGACGCCTTTATCGCCAATGGTTCCAGTGCTTGGCGCGTACCTGAAATTGGTGATTATCCTGAAATTCACCCCAATTTTGTTCCTGAAGACAAAGAGGAAACTTGGCATGCCTATAGCCGCAACGATGAACTCGTGCGCTACTGGTCGTTCCCTGGCGTTCCTGGCAAGATGCACCGCGTGGGTGGTCTCGAGCGCGACTACGACACTGGCGTGATCTCCAATAGTCCTGAGAACCACCAGCGCATGGTTAATACTCGAGCCCAGAAGATTGCCAACGTTGCCAACCACATCCCCGAGCTTGAAGTAAAGAGCGAGAATGAGGGCTGCGATACAATCCTCATTGGTTGGGGTGGCACCTATGGTCACATTCTAACTGCCTTTGAGCATCTTAACAAGGCTGGCAAGAACGTTGACTTTGCTCAGTTCCAATATATCAACCCACTGCCCCGCAACACACGCGAGGTGCTCTCACGCTATAAGACCGTGATTGTGGCAGAGTTGAACAACGGACAGTTTGCGACCTACTTGCAGAGCCAGATTCCAGAGCTTAACATCAAGCGCATCAACAAGACACAAGGTCAACCATTCCTTGTTAATGAGATTGAAGAAGGTGTAATCAATATTATGGAGGGCAAATAATCATGACAAATCAAACATACGAACCCAAAGACTATAAGAATGATATAGCAGTGCGCTGGTGTCCAGGATGTGGCGACCACGCTATCCTTAACGTGCTTCATAAGGCAATGGCTGAGTTGGGCATTCCTCCTCACATGGTTGCCGTGGTATCGGGTATTGGTTGCAGCTCACGTCTGCCCTACTATATGAACACCTATGGTTTCCACACCATCCATGGTCGTGGTGGAGCCATAGCTACTGGAGTGAAAGTGGCTAATCCTCAACTCACCGTATGGCAAATCTCTGGCGACGGTGACTGTCTCGCTATTGGTGGCAACCATTTCATCCATGAGGTGCGCCGCAATGTAGACCTTAACTTGTTGTTGCTCAACAATAAGATTTACGGCTTGACCAAGGGACAGTTCAGCCCCACAAGCGACCGCGGCTGCGTGTCGAAATCGTCACCTTATGGTACTACCGAAGACCCATTTATCCCAGCAGAGCTCGTGTTTGGCGCTCGTGGCACATTCTTTGCCCGTGGTATCGACGTTGAACTAAAAATCAATCAGGAAATCATGGTTGAAGCCGCTGGACATAAGGGTTGCTCGGTAGTTGAGATTCTGCAGAACTGTATGATTTTCAACAACGGCATCCACAACCGCATTACCGACAAGGCTGTTCGCGCCAACCGTACTATTCACCTCGTTCATGGCGAGAAGATGCTCTTTGGCAAGAACATGGATATGGGTATTGTTCAAGACGGATTCGGACTCAAGGCCGTTCGCCTCGACGATGGTGAGTACACCATTGATGATGTTCTTGTCCATGACGCCCATTGTCAGGACAATTTCCTGCACCAGCAACTCGCGATGATGGACGGCACCAATCTACCTGTAGCCCTAGGTGTAATTCGTGATGTTGATGCCCCAAGCTATGAAACCGATGTTGCAGTACAAGTACGCAAAGTCCAAGCTAAGCACCGCTTCAAGAACCTACGCGACATGATTCTCTCAGGTGACACTTGGGAACGAAAATAATCTTTTTTATTAGATTAGAGGCTAATTACATTGAAGCGATAGCGCTGTTGCGCTATCGCTTCAATGTATATCTGCAACCAGGGAGAGTAGCGATGACACCCTTTGTGTCAAGCTCTACAAGCGTTGCCATGAGCCGGTAAATCGGGAGAGCCATCAACCCTGCAAGATCGTTGATGTGCAGGTCTCCCTGCTTGCGCAAGACATCCACCACCTTTTGCTGCTCAGCAGTGAGCTGGGGGAACAGTTCGAGTTCCTGAACTTTCTCGGGAACCATTTTCGACTCCCATCGCATCGCCTTAAGCAAGTCTTCGGCGCACGTAATAGCCGCAGCCTGATTATTCATGATAAGGCGGTTACAACCTTTAGAGAACTCGTCGCTTACACGCCCGGGGAGTGCAAAAACATCTCGACTATAGCTGGCGGCAATATTAGCAGTAACTAGGGCGCCGCCTTTATCGGCACTCTCAACCACAACGGTGCAGTCGCTCAATGCTGCAATGATGCGGTTGCGGGCAAGAAAGTATCCACGATGAATCGCATCTTGGCTTGTATAGTCGCTTACCACTGCCCCGCCCTGCTGCACTATGTGGGCAGCGTCGTCACGGTGCTCGGCAGGATATATCTTATTCAATCCGCAAGCCTGCACACCCACGGTAGGCACATGATACTTGATAGCTGCGCGATGAGCATTGATATCGGTGCCATAGGCAAGACCACTCACTATCACCACATCATTCTCAAGCATATGAGACAGACCGTCGACTAGCTTGTCGCAAAATGATGCTCCATAGTGCGTACTACGACGAGTACCAACAATACTAATCACATGCTTGGCGTTCAAGTCACAATCGCCTATCGTATAGAGCAATATTGGAGCGTCGCTGGCGTTTAGAAGTCGCTGAGGGAAATCGGTATCGGTGAAATACAGCACCTTGATGTTCTTGCTCTCAACAAACTCAAGCTCGCGTTCAGCCTTACGGAGCATCTCGTCACGATGAGCGTGCTCCCACACCTTGCTACGACTCCCTGTGATTGACTTCAGGTCGCTATCGCTCAAAGCAAAGAATTCCTCTTCGCTAGCAACGACATCGAGTAGACGCTGAGCAAGCTCAACTCCCATTCCTCGCATCCCTGCAAATGCCATGCGATACAATATGTCGGGAGTGTTTACAGCCATTTCTCGAACTTTTGAAACAGTTTCTCGCTTCGGGAAAGCTTGCCATCTTCAAGACTAACCACCGAGACAACAGCTTTCACTGCCATCTCGCCCGTGTATTTATTATATATGTCTTGATGGAAGACGAATCTAACACCTCTTTTCTCGACCCACAAACTACTGAGCATCACGTCGCCACTGCGCAACGGAGTTTTGTAGTCAATCTCAACGCGGTTGAGTACAGGGATAATGCCGTCGGCGCTCATTTCCTTGAACGAGTAGCCTGCCCAGCGGCAGAACTCATGACGAGTCATCTCAAGGTAGTGCAGGTAGATAGCATTGTTCACTATTCCCTCGCTATCGAGCTCATAATCACGCACGGCAATCTCCAGCGTGTAGATATATTCGTTATTCTCCATTTTAAGACTGTATTTCTTAATATAATTGCAAAGTTAGTCATTATTTCTCAATTTTTGATAAATTAGCCTGCACCTCAGAAATAAAAATGAAAAAAACTTTTTTCCATTTTGTATTTCTCTCAGTTTGCACTAATTTTGTCCTCAAGTTATGATATATCCGGCGAATTTTGAATCGAAGATAGGCTTTACCACTGTGCGTAAAGAAATTAATTCCAGATGCGTGAGCACACTGGGGCAGCACTGCTGTGAACAGATGCATTTCTCAACACACCTCGACGAGGTAATGCTGTGGCTCAAGCAAACGAACGAATTCCTTGCTATCCTGCAGTCGAAGCGCGAATTCCCACTGAACTATTTCTTCGACATGCGTGCAACACTAAAAGCCATATCGGTGCCGGGCAGCCACTTGAGCGAGCAAAGCCTCTTTGACTTGCAGCGTTCACTCAACACCGTGAGTGAGATTGGGCACTTCTTCGACCGCAGCGCCGACGGTAATGCCACACCCTACCCTAACCTTGCCAAGCTGGCGAAGACCATGCAATCATTTCCAGATATCGTAACCGAGATTGGCCGCATATTAGACAAGAACGGAAACATCAAGGACACTGCATCGCCATTACTTCAAGATCTGCGACGTGCTATTGCCAGTGCAACAGCCAGCATAAACGGCTTGCTGCGCAGGGTGATAAATGCTGGCCGTGAGGCTGGTTACCTTGACAAAGACACGACACCGAGTGTGCGTGATGGCCGTCTGGTTATTCCTGTGTCGCCTATGCACAAGCGCAAACTGCGCGGCATCGTCCACGACGAGAGTGCTAGTGGTCGCACCGTCTTCATTGAGCCCGAAGAGGTTGTCGAGACCAACAACCGCATCCGTGAGGCCGAAGCCGAAGTCAAGCGCGAAATAGTGCGCATCCTCACCGAGGTGACCGACATGATTCGACCCCACGCCGAAGAGCTGCTCGACACCTACCACGTACTGGGTCTTATCGACTTCATACGAGCCAAAGCTGTCTTTGCACACGACGTCGACGGCCAAATGCCGCATGTAGAGAAAGATCCTCATGTGGAACTTTATCATGCCATTCATCCAGCCCTGTTACTCTCGCTGCGCGAGCAAGGCAAGGAAGTAGTTCCCTTGAACATCGAGCTCAACCGCGAACAACGCATATTACTCATATCTGGTCCCAATGCCGGTGGCAAGTCGGTGTGTCTGAAGACCGTGGGCGTGGTGCAGTACATGATGCAGTGTGGCGTTCTCCCCACAGTATATTACAATTCCCACATGGGAATGTTTAACAGCATCTTCATCGACATTGGTGACCAGCAGAGCATTGAAGACGACCTGAGCACCTACAGCAGCCACCTGCAAAATATGAAGATGTTCCTCAACCGCGGCGACAAGCGCTCGATGGTGCTTATCGACGAGTTCGGAAGTGGTACTGAGCCACAGATTGGAGGCGCAATTGCCCAAGCAATCCTCGACCAGCTCAACAAGAGCCGCATCATGGGTGTTATAACCACCCATTACCAAAACCTCAAGCATTTTGCTGATGAAACTCAAGGTATTGTAAACGGTGCCATGCTTTATGACCGTCAGCTCATGAAACCATTGTTCCAGTTGTCGATAGGTTATCCTGGTAGCTCGTTTGCTATTGAGATTGCACGCAAGACTGGCATCCCACGTGAGGTAATCGACAAGGCTAGTGAAATAGTGGGCAGTGACTACATCAACATGGACAAATACCTGCTCGATATCGTTCGCGACCGCAAGTATTGGGAGAACAAGCGTTATGATATCCATCAAAAAGAGAAAAAACTCAATGCTATCGCTGAGCAATATAACGAACGACTCGAGAAGCTCAATAGCGAATATAGAGCCATCCTCAAAGAGGCCCGCAACGAAGCACTCGACATCATTGCTAAATCCAATTCACAGGTAGAGCGAACTATAAAGGATATCAAGGAGATACAAGCCGAGAAGGAGAAAACTCGACTCGTGAGACAGCAGCTTGAGGAATTCAAGCAGCGCTTGGCTCAGGAAGACGGTGAGCCAGAATTTAAAGAAATCAAGCCGCTTCGCTCCGTTAGCATGAGCAAGCCGCCCAAAAAGGAAAAGAAAAGCAAGAAGACTCACATTACAAAGAGAGATGACCTAAGCCGACCATTGCTTCCTGGCGACAGTGTTTTGCTCAAAGGAGGTTCATCAACGGTGGGAACAGTCATCAGCATCGACGAGAAATATGCAGTTGTGGCTTTTGGTAGCCTGAAAACACGCGTCGAAGTCTCAAGGCTTGAGCGCACTTTACGCAAAGCTGAAGTTCGCGAGAAACCATCAATCACTAAAGCCACTGCCGACGACATTAGGCATCGACAGCTTCACTTTAAGACCGAAATCGATGTGCGAGGCATGCGCGCCGACGAAGCTGTACAAGCAGTAACCTATTTCATTGACGACGCAATCCAATTCATGTACAAGACCGTACGCATCCTTCATGGCACAGGAACAGGGGCATTGAAAGAAGCTATACGCCAATACCTCAATACCGTGAATGGTGTAAAAAACTATCATGATGAGCATGTGCAACTGGGTGGCGCTGGCATCACCATTGTCAATCTAGAATAGGAAATTAGTAGAAAAGAATTAATCGAATTAATCGAATCAATGGAATCAGTGGAATCACCGAACTCACCTGACTCACCTGACTCACTTGACTCACTTGACTCACTTGACTCACTTGACTCAGGTGGACGTTTCTGAGCATTGGCGGCGGTATCACACCCTATACTATAATAACCATGTCAATGAGCGCTTGACTAAAACAAAAGTCAAGCAAAGTTATTCCATAATTATCCTGAGCTACAATATTAAAAATAATACATAGTGCAAAATTCACACTGCTATAACATGACTAAGTAAATATTTAGGGATGTGATAAAGAAATAAAAAAATGCTAAAGGCGGTTTTGACCCTTAGCATTTTAGGCGTTAGGTCACGTTTCACAACGATCAACGCCCCATTGATGAAAAAAATAGTGATTACTTTTATTGATTTGCCTTATGTGTTATTATTACATTGCAAATATATATCTAAAAAACTTAACATGCAACCTCCTTTCAACCAACACCCACAAAAAAGACATAAAAATCCAATATTTATCAACCAGACATTAAAGTCCAAATATAAGCCCATATTGTAACACGTCTTAATACCACTGAACGCCATTGCTATAGCTCGAGTGCTTGTCGTACTTGAAGTCGCTCAAAATACTTGACTTGACAGCAATGTGGAAATTGTAAGACTTGTAAGGCCCAACGGGTACAAAGCTAGCGCTCATCACGAAGCAGTGCATCTCACGGCTTATTGAGCAGTTCATGTAAGCAATCTTGTGTGTGTCGAAATTGTAACTGCCCGAGAAATTGATATTCCAGTTCTTGGTGGGTCGAATATTACCATTAAAACTGAGGTTGTGAGTAAACTTACCCTTATACTCCATTTTCTTGTAATCAAATGCCCCATAACCATAGTTCAGCGAGTAGTTTATAGTGAGACTCCATGGGCATTTCCAATCCATGTATCCATCGGACCTGAGGGTAATGTCTGACCCCTGAACCTGTCCACCCTGGTTCTCTTCATCCTCGCTATTGTCGTTTGGATTCTTTCGGTCTCGCACCTTAGGCTGCTTTTTCTTATCATCGCCATCCTTATCTTTCTTGCGCCCAAACAGTTTCTTGAACGTGTCGTTATTAAACGTGTAGGAGAACGACGTTCCTGTGCTAGAAAGTCGTCCCCATCCACCTCCGTGGAACAAACGCAACTTGTTGATGCGCACTGGATTTCCATACTCATTGACAGCATACTTATAAACGTCCCAAGTGGCACTGAGGTTGAGGTTAAAGCTCTTTGTGAGGCGCAGTAAGATTGAAGTCTGCAGATTACTCCAGTTCAGCGAATCGGCTGCGAAGTTATAGGATTGACTCAACGACAGATTCTCGATGAGCGAAATTTTCTTGTAACCAGTGCTGTCTTCATCGCTCTTAATCTTCGCCTCAAGATTGTTGTTGATTGTATAGGAGAGTACTCCATTCTTTCCACTCTGCGGTTGCCCATAAACTCCATGCTGGAAGTATGGATACCTAACGTCATGAGCAACACCTTGAGCATCGGTATAAGAATAGTTGCCGTAATATCCCCAAAATTTAGAACCAAAGTCGGGTCCAGCTGAGAAAGTGATTGTAGGCGTAATCACATGACGAACCATCTGAAGTTTGTCGCCCATAAACTTCAACGGCTTGTAGAATCCATAGAGTTTTGTACTCACCGACAATGAAGCTGAGAAATCAAACAAGTTGTAGAAGCTATAGGTGGTGTCTCGCACCACAGCATTGGCATTAGGATCCCACATCTGCTTAATCTTGCTAGAGTACATCCTGTCGTTGAGAGTTATTGACGGTGTTATGTTGATGTATTTAAACACATTAAACGTAGCCTGAATGGGCACACTGTGAGAAAATCCATTTCGCCAGTCTTTAACCAAGTTCTTGTGGAAGAACTGATTCTCCTTGGCAGTTAAAGAGTTTTGGAAACGTCCCGAATAGGATATTTTTATCTTCTCATACCAACGCTCGGCACCCACGGCACGCTTGCGCTTGAATGGCGTTATCTGCGCCATTGTGATGGTGAAATTGGGGAAAGAGACGGTAAGAGTCGAATCGGCGGAGCGCTGCGAGACGCTTGCTGTAGCCGATATGCTCCACTTAGAGTTAGGAAAATTATAGGACCAGTTCACTGTCGAACTCTTGGTATTCTCGGTAAACGAGTTGCGATAGTAGTCGGTGATGTTGCTACGCGAATATCCACTTGTGGCAAAGTTGACACTTGCCGAGAACTGCATGTTAGGATTAGACTTGGTGTCTTGAGTGTGACTCCACACTACTGAGAAGTTGCGACCTACCGAGTAGTCAGGGTCACCCTTGTCGCCGTTAACCGTAGTCAGGTAGCTTGCACTCAGGTGTCCCGAGAACTTGTAGCGTTTAGAGTAGTTGGACTGTACCGACACACCCCAAGATCCACGAGTATAAATCTCACCCGTGAGCGCAAGGTCTATATACTGGCTCAGCGCAAAGTAGTAGCCACCATTGCGCAAGTAGAAACCTCGGTTATAATCCTCACCAAAAGTGGGCACAAGAATACCGCTCGAATACTTATTGGTGAACGGGAAGAATGCAAAGGGCACAGCAAGTGGCAAAGGCAAATCCTCAAGGACCATGTAGGCAGGACCAGTGATTACGTTCTTCTTGGGGCGCATTTTGGCCTTTGTGATTTGGAAATAGAAATGAGGATGCTCATGGTTGTCGCATGTTGTGTAACGACCATCCTTGATGTGATACTCGTCATCCTCGTGCTTCTTAGTGATGCCGCCTGTAAGGTAACCTTCACCCTGCTCGGTAATAATGTCGGTGATAATACCCTTCTTGGTCTTAAAATTGAATGCCAGCTTCTTAGACTCATATTCGCCACTAGGATCACTGAACACAGGCTTGCCCTGCAGTTCTCCAATCGAATCAGGAACACCAACAGCATGCACCACGCTACTGTCCATATTCATTGATATAGACGATGCTTTGAGCGACATGTCATCGTAGTTCACCTCGCTCTCGCCGTAGAAATGTAAATCATTGCGCCCGAAAAGGATAAGAGAGTCCTTGGCAGAGAATTTTACCACATGGTCAATATCGACAGCATGGGTCTTCTTGAATCGTGCAGTATCGCGAGGCGCAATAGCAACCGAGTCGTTGAGCGAATCAACAGGAGTGCGCATTCGGCCTAGCGGAGCCTGCACCTGCGGTGAGGCAACCACGTTGACAGCACATGCAATGACCACAACCATTGCCACGCACCAGAATAATATTTTCAGACCTTGAATTCTCAACCTAAAGTGTGCTAAAAACGGAAATAACCTACAAAATTAATCATTTCTGCCAATATTATCTCAACATTGACATTAATTAAATGTTGGCACCACTAAAAACGTTAAAGTTTTTTATTTTTTAAGATTGATTATGACGAAATTCGAGGTCGAGTGAGGAATAATCGGGCTCGCCAAAAAGCGAGAACATCTCATCGAAGCGAGCTATAGTGTCGCCACCAAACTTCTCAAGTTTGCGACGTGTCACCTCAAGCGGACGAGCAGGACCCACGTGCGACTTGCTATAGAACTTATCGGCATAGCAGACAAGTTTCTCCTCTAGGCTCAGCGGAAGGAGGTCGCGATGCGGTAGCGGCAGGTTGCGCTCCTGAATCTCTTGCATCGATAATCCTGTACCTGTGTGCCGTTCACACACAAGAGCGTGCCTAAAAAGTCCGATCTCGTCGAGCATAGACCGCCCTATCACACCATGACAAATGTAGGGCTCGGTACCGTGGCAATAAATACCTGGCGCATCGGTGCCTAGTATGCCAATGTCGTGCAGCATTGCAGCCTCGACCACAAAATCGATATCTACCGGTGTGTGATGCGCTACAAGACGCTCTGCGAGTTGTCGTGCCATTGCCGCCACCTGCTCGCTATGCTTGATGAGCAAGTTGCACAAAGTGCTGCCTTGCTCGTAGTAGCGGTAAATTATAGAATAAGTGTCAATCATTATTTTTAGAGGTGAAACTAAAACTAAGGTGTGTCACACTTGATAACAACATGCAACACACCTTTTTGAAAATATCAAACTAATCGATTAGTCGAGAATGGTTACCCAACCATGGATGTCCTCAATGTCACCCTTCTGGATGCCCTGAAGATGGTGGTAGAGCTTAGTTACAACAGGACCAGGATTGCCATCCTTAGAGATAACATAAGTCTTGTCGTTGTCGTTGTCATATACTTTGCTCAATGGGGTGCAAACTGCTGCGGTTCCGCACTCGGCAGCCTCGTCAACCTCGGCGAGCTCCTCGATAGGAATTGGACGGCACTCAACCTCCATGCCAAGGTCCTTAGCGATTTGCTGCAGACTCATATTGGTGATTGAAGGCAGGATTGAGCCACTCTTTGGAGTGATATAGGTGTTACCCTTGATAGCAAAGAAGTTGGCTGGACCGCACTCGTCGAGATATTTCTTCTCCTTAGGATCAAGGAAGAGAACAGCGGTGAAACCGTTCTCATGAGCGCGAGCAGTGGCACGCATACCGCATGCATAGTTTCCACCCACTTTCCAACGACCAGTACCGCAAGGTGCTGCACGGTCATACTCACGATAAACAGCCACTTGAGTAGGCTTGAAACCTTGAGGGAAGTAAGGACCTACTGGAGTAACAAAGATGATAAGAGTGTACTCGTTGGCTGGCTTAACACCTACTTGAGGAGCAGTACCAATCTCTACTGGACGAATGTAGAGTGAGCTTCCGCTCTCATAGGGAGGAATGAAGCGCTCGTTGAGCTTAACAACTTTCTTCACCATTTCTACAAACAGTTCTTCGGGTACAGGTTCCATCAAGATTCCCTTGGCGCTGTTGATAAGACGCTGAGCGTTGGCCTCGGGACGGAAAATGCGAATCTTACCGTCTTTTCCTCTGAACGCCTTAAGGCCCTCAAAGATTTCCTGACCGTAGTGTAGGCAGGTAGCCGCAATGTGGATATTGATGAACTCCGAGTCGCTGACTTCGATCTCACCCCACTTGCCATCCTTGTAGGTACAACGCACGTTATAGTCGGCCCTCATGTAACCAAAAGGAAGACCGCCCCAATTAATGTTCTCTAAGTTTGTCATAATAAATAATTGTGTATTAAAAAGTTATATTATTGATAAGTTTTAATCTCCAATTGTTTTAGGTTCATTTATCTTCATTCTAAGGCGAAGGTCACAATGCCACTTTCTGAGTAATACTGCCTACTTTCACCATATAGATGCCGCGTGTATTTAGCTTTAACTCTGACGTTCCTGCCGGTAACGTTGCTTGCGACACCAGTTGACCCAGAATAGTGAACACCCTCACCTGCACTGGTCGTTGTGTGCGAATAATGATGGTGCCATTGCGCTGGAAAATCTCAACGCCATCAGTCACTTTAGGGTCGGTAAGGCTCTTGCCTTGAACCTCGGTAGTTGTCTCGCGCCATTGCACCTTGGCTGTGGCAACAGTGGTCGAAGCCATCGCCATCATCAAGGTCAATATCACAAGAAATCTCCTCATCGATTTTTCTTTCGCCAAAGTTCTAAATGCAAAAATACAACAAACTTTGAAAACAGAAAAAACTTTAGAGGTATTTTTTCATATTATTGCTTAAAAATTGTCAATAACGCGATTTTAGGCAATAAGGGCATCATTTTAAGGCCTGTTTTACCGCCTGATTTCACGCACAAACTTACAGATTGTAACCTATAAAAATCATAGGTAAGGATTATAGACTTTCTCATCGGCAACGGTAGTAGTGTCGCCATGCCCAGGTGCTATCACTGTGTCGGGTGGCAGCGTTAGGATTTTGGTCTTGATGCTGTCAATTAGCACCGAAAATGAGCCTCCCAGCAGATCGGTACGGCCTATGCTGCTCTGGAACACTGCATCACCAGTAATCACCACCGAGCTCGTGGAACAATAGAACGACAACGATCCAGGAGAATGACCAGGAGTCTCAAGCACACGAATTTCCTCACCGGCAAAGTCGATCACGTCGCCCTCGGCAAGAGTGCGGTCAATTTCGAGCGGTGTGGAGTCGATTTTCAGTCCGAAGCGAGCAGCCTGAGTTGGCATCTGCTCGGCTATAATGTCCTCTTGCGCCCCAGCCTCTACAGGCACACCATATTTCGTTGCCAGCCAGCGTGCTGCGCATGCATGGTCGATATGGCAATGCGTGAGCAAGACATGTTTGACTGTGAGATTATTGCCATCGATGAACGAGGTTATCATATCTTTCTCACTGTCGAGCATCATTCCTGGATCAATGACTATGCATTGCCCTCCGGGGCCACTCCACAAGATGTAGCAGTTCATGCCGAAGGGGTTCATTGTGAATCGCGAGATTTTCATTTATTCAATAAGTTTATAGGGGGAGATACACAATCTTCTTGGTGTTGAAGAATTCTTCTTTGAAATAGCTGCTTATTTCGTCGACTAGCGCCTCGTTTTTATACCTTGACAACTCTTGCGACAAGTCACCGCCCTTTAGGCACAAGAGCCCATTGGGAACAGCGTTATTACATTCTTTTGATATGAAACGCCTAACCAGTTTAACCATATCGGGAAGAGGCATCACAGCACGACTCACAACAAAATCAAATTTTCCTTTCACCTCAAGGACATCGCCATGCTGGAAAGTGACATTTGTAAGGCCAGCCTGCGAGGCAATATCTTGGGCCACTTTCAGTTTCTTGGCAACACGGTCAACCAAATGGAAAGACACTTCAGGATAATAGACCGCCAACGGCAGACCAGGAAAGCCACCACCAGTGCCTAAGTCCATAACTGTTGTTCCAGGAACAAATTTCACGAATTTCACCAATGCCAGCGAGTGCAACAAGTGGTTTATCTCAAGGTTCTGAATGTCCTTGCGAGAGATTACATTTATTTTGTCGTTCCACTCAGGATATAGGCGCATCATTACACCCAACTGCTCACGCTGCTGCATGCTCAGCTCGGGAAAATATTTTTCGATAAATGTCATTACTAGGTTAATTCTAGGATAAAAAAGGATTATAAGCGTTTCAAGATAGAATCGTCGCTATAGAACTGCTCCAGGTCGCCGTAGTCGATATTGATAGTAGGCTCTCCCACCGATGCAACGGCTATTACACTGGGGTCATAACTCCATGTCACTCCTCGGCTTGTGAAGAAGAAGTTGGAGGTCACGGTGAGGTTAGGTAGGTTGAAGTAGCCCAGATCGTTGAGCTCATCTTCATTGCTGGCTCCCTTATCGTCCATGAGCTTTTCCTTGAGTTGTGCAGTGAGTTTGTCTAGGCAGTCGTCGCGAAACATATCGCTAAGGGTGACACGTTTCATATCCTTGAGATCGAGACTCACGTAGTGATGTGAAAGCGAGGTATTTTGTCCGTTTTTATTGATTGACTCCTCACGGCAGAAGGTTAGCAGATCATTGTCGTTATAAACCACCTTTATCCTGATTGTAGACTCCAAGCGGTCGACATCGATTTCATCGTAGTCGCCAGCCACAGTGTCGGTGCTGGCACGAGTCTCGCCAGAATTGCTTGGCGTGTTTTGAGCCACGAGCGACTGTACATAATTGCGCATAGCATCCTTAACGGCCACTATCCCTTTGGGGGCCTTAAGCAAAGCGCTAGAAAACAGCTGCTGAAGCTTCTCAACGCTTGCCGAGTCTTTAAAGGCTTGGGGATAGGACACCACCAGATTGACCTTCATCTCGCACATCTCACCATTGCTCTTCTTGAAGGAGCCGGTCTGCGATAAGGAGTCGGTGGCTATCATCACATCACCACCTTCGCTCGCCGTGTCACTCCCTGAGCAGCCACAAGCCAGCAACAGCATTGCTACGACGCAAACAGGTATAAATCGGTTCATAATAATGATATTCTTTTTGTTTTTTTTAAAAAAATGCTCACGCTCGCAAAACATTGAGCGAGCTTAGTTTTGTCTCGCTTAATCGCATTTTTAGTGCGCTAAAGTATAAAAAAAATTGTTAATTACGAAATAATAAACGTTTTAAAAGGCTTTTTTGACAAAAAATGCACTACTTTTGCCCTTGAATGATTAATAACATCCTAAAAACACACTTAATTATGAGAACTTTTTTGAAATCTATAGCACTAGTAGCTGTAATGGCTTTGGCGGGGATTAGTGCCAGCGCACAATCACCAGCCATCGACAAGATAGCACAGCTCGATGATGTCTACAACTTCTATATGCCAGCCTCGATGATTAAAGGAATTGGCAACTTGGGCGACATTGATATCCTCAAGGCTACTCCCATCCCAACCAGCATGCTCAAGAAAGTGAAGAGCATGCAGTTTATCATGGCAGGCAAGAAGAAAGTGGTAAAGAAAGCACAAAAGCTTCTTAAAGACCTTGATGACACCCGCAAGTACCAAGTGCTATTCCGCTCAAGCTCTAATAAGGAAGAGAAGATTGCTGCCTACGCCTACCCTGCTGGCAGCCCGGCATTTGGTGAGATTGTGTTTGTAGTCAACGAACATGACCGCCAACTCATTGTTCTCCAGTTCCTCGGCAATTTCACCATGGATGACATCAACGACATTGAGGAAGAGATGCGCGACAAGCCAGCTCCCGAGGCTGCACCAAATAACGGTAAGACCACCGTTACAATCCTTGATGATAAGGATGCCATCTAACCATCTCTACCTTGCACTGAAATCACAAGGTCGTTACCAGCGCGCTGGCAACGACCTTGATTGTTTATAACTTTAATCACTGATAATAAAGTTCCAGGACTTGCTTTCTAATCGTCCACATGAATCTACTCGCCCGCAGGTATCACTATATATAAGCATCTTCCATTGAGGCTGACGAAAGATTTTTTTGCCATCAATATGGGTAAAGGTAAGTGGCCTAAATCGTAAATTTGCTGGTGGCACGTAACAATGGTTTACTATCCACCCTGTTGTGTCTCTGTCAAAGATATAGCCTTGGAGTGGATCGGATAATTGCGTAGAATCAGCATTAACCTGAACAGAGTCTTGATTAACCGGGCAAGAGTCATTCTCGCTTGTCATAGCGCCCACACAAACTGTAGATGCAAGCGCCAAAGATATGAGCAATTTGATTTTCATAACGCAATAATTTTGAGGATGTCCACAAAATTACCTTTTTAATTTTAAATCATCAAATCAAAGCCACAAGTATTAACAAAATTTGTGATGCACAATCACTTAGAAAGGATTATGCATCACAAATTAATATTAGGTTTAAATTGTGTTTACTCAAGGCCACGGAGGCGGAGGAGAGCCTTAGCATCGGGCTCGCGGCCACGGAACTTCTTGTAGAGGGTCATGGCGTCCTCGGTGTCACCAGCCTCAAGGATGTAGCGGCGATAGTCGTTGGCAACATTCACATTCATTGGACCTTCCTGCTGGAAACGCTCCCATCCGTCGGCTTCAAGCACCTGAGCCCAGAGGTAAGTGTAGTAACCGCAAGCATACTGCTCATCGTTGAAAATGTGCTTGAAGTAAGGACTGCGATAGCGATACTCGATAATCTTGGGCATGTGAAGGCGCTTAGCAACCGAACGCTCAAATGCTTTGACATCGATGTCGTCGCACCAGTTGATTTTGTGCCACTCGATGTCGAGCAAAGCAGCACCCACAAGCTCGGTTGTCATGAAGCCCTGGTTGAACTTCGACGACTCGATGAGTTTGTCAACATAAACCTGAGGAAGAACCTCGCCAGTCTTATAGTGCTTAGCATAGTTCTTGAGCACCTCGGGCACGAGCATCCAGTGCTCGTTGATTTGAGAAGGCATCTCAACGAGGTCACGGTCAACATTAGTACCTGCCAGACCACGATAAGCCACCTGAGTGAGCATTCCGTGCAAGGCGTGTCCAAACTCATGGAACACAGTCTCAACCTGATCGATAGAGAGTAGCGAAGGAGTGTCCTTAGTGGGAGGATTGAAGCTGCCCACGTTGTAGACGATTGGGCGCTCAACAACACCGTTGTAGTTGTAGGCGGTTTGCATCTCGTTCATCCAAGCACCCTGGGCCTTGGTTGCACGTGGGAAATAGTCGGTCATGAACACAGCCAAGTGCTTGCCCTGAGCATCCTTAACGTCATAGACAGTAACCTCGGGGTTATACTTGGGAGCATCTTTCATCTCGGTGAAGGTAATACCGTAGAGCTTGTTGGCAACATAGAAGATACCATTCTTAACCACGCTATTAAGTTCGAAGTAAGGACGAACCTCATCCTCGCTGAAGCTGTAGCGCTCAGCCTTAACCTTGTTAGCAAAGTAGTAGTAATCCCAAGGCTCAAGCTTGAAATTAGCACCGTGAGCATCAGCATACTTCTGCATATCGGCAACCTCCTCGTCAACCTTCTTGATAGCAGGACGCCAGATTTGCATTAGCAGATCCTCGGCATTCTCAACAGTCTTAGCCATCACGGGGTCACAGGCATAGTCGGCATAGGTCTCAAAGCCTAAAAGGTTGGCCTTGCGCTGGCGCAACTTGAGAATCTCGTTGATGTTCTTGCTGTTGTCCCACTCGTCGCCGTGGCTTGCAGTGCTGGTGTAGAGTTTATACATCTTCTCGCGCAGGTCACGATTGTCGGCATCGTTGAGCACAGCAAGGCGAGTAGCAGCCGAAGCTGTGAATGCCCAACCCTCATGACCACGTGCCTTGGCGAGCTCGGCAGCTCCATCGAGCACTTCTTGTGAGAGACCCGAGAGTTTAGCCTTGTCGGTGACATAAATCACGTTCTCGCTCATCTCACGCATCACGTTCTTGCCAAAGGCAAGCTCAAGCTCCGACTCACGTTGGTTGATTTTCATGAGCTCTTCTTTCTTCTCGGGATCAAGCAGCGCGCCCTTGCGCACGAAACGCTTGTAGTATTTCTCAACAAGGCGCTTCTGCACTGGGTCAAGGCCCATTTGGTCGGCGTTGTTATACACCATCTTGATGCGCGAGAAAAGTCCATCATTCATGTAGATCTCATCGCCATGAGCAGTCATCAAGGGAATAAACTTCTCGGCTATCTTCTGCATTTCGGGAGTAGCGTCACTCTCGTTCAGCGCCCCAAACACAGCGCACACCTTATTATATAGTTTACCACTGTTGTCAAGCGCCAACACGGTGTTCTCAAAGGTAGGAGTCTGCCTAGCATTAGCTATCATCTCAATTTCCTTGTTGTGCTGAGCAATACCCTCCTCAAGGGCTGGCATGTAGTGCTCATACTTGATACTCTCGAATGGCGGAATCTGATACTTTGTCGTGTACTCCGTCATGAATGGGTTCACATTCTCGGCAGTTTTCACTTTTTTAGGGGTTTTGCCAGCTGCAGGCAATGCCATGACAGCAACGGCGAGTAATGAAACAATTGTCTTTCTCATAAATCACATTATTATTAATTAGTTAATTGTTTTTCCAAACGAATGTAGCAATCTGTGGATAATGATCGCTGTCACCAGCCTTTTCACGACACCAGCCAACTGATTCTATCCCGCCACGATAGAGGATGTGATCAATCTTGAAAAACATTCGGCGATCATGGAATGTCCAAGTAATACCCGTGCCGCAGTCCTGAAATGTGTCGTGTAAATCGTCTCCTCTAATGTTGCGATAGCAGTAAGACGAAGGAGCCTCATTAAAATCACCACACACTATCAAGTTTTCAGGACTACTGTCAATCATTGAACGCACTATAGCAGCCTCTTCGGCATGACGCCTGAAAGCAATTTTTAGCTTATCGAACAGTGAGCGTTTGATACGTTGCAATTCACTGCGCTTGTTAACATTAACACCTTGCTTGGTAATGGTAGCATACAGGTCTTTATCTCCTTCACCCATGCCAATGGAACGCAGATGCAAGTTTAAAATACGCAGTTGCTTTCCATCGGGAAACAAAATATCAAAGCCCTTGGCATAAACACCTCCACGATATTCGTGCTCACTATCGTAGGCCGAATCGGGAACCACAGTATAAGGATATTTCGAAAAAATCATCAGGTCACGCCATCCGTCGCTGTGATAGGGATACTTTTTTTCGAATTCAGCACGCATCATTTCCACATTAGATAAATTAAAATAGGTGCGTTCCTGTGAACCCTCTTGTAAAAGTACAAAGTCAGGATCTTGGTCAAGAATATATCGCATCGACTTCGATGGTTCATGGTTACTTGGGTCGTAAGGGCCAAAATTGGCAACATTATAACTCATCACCCTGAAGGTCGAGTCGGCATCAAAATTTTTAGCAAAAAGATTAAGAGGGCACACGGTGCTCACTGGGCTCCATGAAACTGCGATGGCTACGATGGGGATGAGCGCATATTTCCACCTGAACAAGAGAAGCCACGCCAGTGCAATTATCACATTGACTATCAGCACGACTGGCATACCCAAGGTGAGCAAAGGCATCAAGCTACTCTTGTGAGGGTCGACCACCCCACCCCAAGCCGACAAGAGCATCACAACTGCCATCACCACCGTGATAGCAAGCAACACTGCTTTGATTGTTATTTTTCCCAGCTTGAGACCTTTCATATAGTTTTATCGCTTGCGTGATGCGTTAAACAGGAACTCTTTCTCCTCATCGCTCAAAGCTCCGTAGCCCGAGCGCTTGAGCTTGCCCAATATTTCGTCGAGTCGCTCCTCGTTGAGTGAAGTCGATTGTTGACCCTTAGTACCGGTTGCCTTAGTGTCGTTCTTTGGTTTCGACGACTTAGGCGACTTGCCTTTGATTGGACGCCATGCTTGAGGTTTATTGCCCTTGAAGAGTGAAACCACAGCGTCGATGCAGCGGTTAATCCACGAGGTAATGTCGTGACCTCGCCTTATCTCCAGCCCAAACCACAGGCCCATGAGCATGCCGCCAATGTGAGCCACATGACCGCCAAGGTTGCCTCCCTCAATACCAATCAGGTCGATAAACACAGTAACAATCGCCACCCACTTGAGCGAGATTCCACCAATGAAGAGCAGATTTATTTGATAGTCGGGCCTATAGACCGCCACAGCAATCACTATCGCCATCACCGATGCCGAAGCGCCAAGCATCATTGCTTGACTGCTGGAGAGGTGAGGCAACAAATTATAGGCAGCAACATATAGAGCGGCACCAGCCAATCCACCAAGCACATAAAGTCCACCCAGCTGCCTAGGCATGAAAAACTCCAGGAAGATGCGCCCAAGCCAGTAAAGCCACAACATGTTGAATAGGATGTGCAACACGCCATAGTGGGAGAACATATAGGTGATTATAGTCCATGGGCGCCTGAGCAGCAAAGGCAGACTAGACGGCATTTCCACCCACTGCAGCAAAGCATTGCTCGTGCCTGTAGCAAGAAACGAGACTATACCCGCAAGCCTGAGCACCACAAACACTGCGATGTTGATATAAATCAACCTCATGAGCAGCGACGATGCCAGATATTGCTTCTTTAAGTTATCAAAATCCATGATTACGGTCAAAGACGCCCTTCTTCTTCCAGTATATTAATATAATGAAGGCAAAGAGCATACCACCCAAGTGGGCAAAGTGTGCCACATTGTCCATTGAACCTGTCACTCCAAAGAACAACTCAATGAGGCCATAGCCCAGCACAGCCCATTTTGCCTTTACAGGAATAGGAATAAACATGATATAGAGCGGCATGTTGGGGAATAACATGCCAAAAGCTAGCAGAATACCAAACACCGCACCCGATGCACCAACAGTGATTAGAAGGTTATAGAATTGATTAACTGTTATCACTTCACTTCCTGTATTCACTCCTGTGTAGCCACTCAAGTCTCCAATCGAGAATTGCCAAACCAACTCTTGCACCAATGCAGCACCTAGTCCACATGAAATGTAGAAAAACAAGTAGCGCTTAGCGCCCATGACACGCTCGAGCAGCATACCAAACATCCACAACGAGAACATGTTGAAGAAGATGTGCGTCAATCCAGTAGAAAAACCACTGGAATCATGCATAAACATGTAGGTGAAGAACTGATAAAGGTGGAAGTCACTACCTTGCCAGTAGTGTAGACCTAAAATTGTATCTAAGTCGATTAAGCCACGCATCTTGAGCAAGATGGTAGCAACCCACATTATAGCATTTATAATTATTAAGTGTTTGGTAACTGGAGGCATCATCGCACTCCACCTGCTATTACTACCCATTTCAGTAAGTTATTGATTGTTCCAACTATAGTATTCAAGCGAGATTTGGGCACTTAACACCTTATTCTCTTTCACCGGACAAATTTATAGTAAAAACACGAAAAGTCAGCATTAAAAGGGAGAAAAATGACCTTTTTTAATAAAAAATATAAAAAATGTTCCAATTTTTTTTGTTGAATGTTTTTGTTATACTATATTTGCGAGGTTAAAAGCATTAATAACTATTTTGTTAACTATTTAATCATCTTTTATTATGAACAAAACAGAATTAGTAAACGCTATTGCTTGCGAAGCAAAATTAACTAAAGTTCAGGCTAAGGCTGCCCTCGAGGCAACTATTTGCGCAGTAGAGAAAGCTCTCGGCAAGGGCGACAAGGTTGCTCTCATTGGCTTCGGTACTTTCGATGTTGTAAAGAAAGCTAAACGTCAGGGCGTTAACCCAGCTACTGGTGCTAAGATCACTATCCCCGCTAAGAAAGTGGTTAAGTTCAAAGCAGGTGCTGAACTCGCAAAGAAGGTTAAATAAGCTTCGTTAAGCAAGTATTTAACGAAATAAAGGTTTCTTGTCATTGACTTGAAACCTTTATTTTTTGTTCCAGTTATTATTCTAGATTGTCACTTCTCAACCACAATGGTTACAGCAGCAGTGTGAGCAACTGCTTGTGGAGAGTATTGGCTCTGGGCTTGTGCTACACCAGCCGCAAAGGTGCCCATATTGGTGACCATCACATCGTAAGTAACAGTGTGGACGCCACGGCGAATGCTATTGATAAAGAGGTTGGTCTTACTATCCTTAACCTCGTTATAGTAGAACATACCCTCACTATATTTGTAGTCAGAAGTTTTGTCAACAGGTTCAAAGCAAGCAGCACGCTCGTCGCTTACGGTCACATAGTCTAAATCCTTGGCAGCATCGATGGTGATGCGCACCTGCACCTTGTCACCAACCTTGAGCGTAGTGAACTCCTCGAGCTTGCCGTCACTACCATAGCGCATCATGCGCTTGGTTACTGCAAGGTCGGCAGTGCGTGCCTCTTTCACTTCTTGCATCGGTACTGTATAGGCCGCATACACAGCTCCCCACTGGGGATGGTCTTTTGAAACAAGTTTCACCACTT
>JAEEGG010002039.1_pt1 | contig 53138 bp, 43 predicted proteins | sample 9134161 | NCBI WGS metagenome assembly JAEEGG01 (sample SAMN16246543, study PRJNA631951) | gut metagenome | biome: gut microbiome; feature: rumen; material: CR-attached | host: Bos | place: Iran: Karaj | collected 2018-10 | reverse complement strand
CGCCGTCTGCGAGGACGTGTTCGCCTACCTCGACCGGATGCCCGACCACCATTACGACCTCATCGTCCTCGACCCGCCCGCCTTCGCCAAGCACCACCGCGTGAAAGAACAGGGCATCAAAGGCTACCGCAACATCAACCGCAAAACGATGGAGAAGATCCGTCCCGGCGGGCTGCTCTTCACCTTCTCGTGCTCGCAGGCCATCAGCCGCGACGACTTCCAGACGCTCGTCTTCTCCGCCGCCGCCCTCGCCGGCAAGAACGTCCGCGTGGTCAGCCGCCTGCAGCACGCCCCCTGCCACCCGGTGAGCATCTACCACCCGGAAGGGGAATACCTGAAGGGGCTGCTGGTGGAAGTTAGCAGTTAGTAGTTAGTAGTTAGCAGTTAACCGTACCCTTACCTTTCTAACGGCGACTACCAGCGTGCCTGCCGCTTCAGGACCTGCGTCATGCAGTGGGCGGCGCCGTAGCCGTCGATGAGGCTCTCTAACGGGATCCATTCCACCTTCACGCCGGCTTCGGCAAAACGCTGCTGCAAGGCCTTCGACTGACCGCCCACCGCCATGATGTGACGCGGCGCGATGGTCAGGAAATTGTTGGCATAGTGCATCTCATCTTCGCTGTCAATGGGGATAATCTCAAAACGATCCTGCAGGAATTCCACAAATGAGCGGTCCTTCTGCAAAAGGGTGTATTTTTTCGTGCCGGGCGCACGCACCCATAGGTCGCAGGTGAGGTACTCCGGATCGTCTTTTTGTGCATTCAACCGACTGGAAGTCAGCGTGCAAAGGTCATTGTCGATAATATTGAAATAGGTGTCGAGGTGCATCTGCATCTGCCAGAACTTGTGGTCGCGGACCACCACCACGGTGTCGTGGCCGAAAGCGTCCGCCTCCATCATCTGCCGGATGCCCTCGTCGTTCGTGCGCATGCCACATCCGATAAACGACAGGGTGCCGGCGGGCAAGTAGTCGCCACCCTCCAAGCGTCCCTCGTCTTGAATGCGAAGAATCGGCTTCAGACCGAGGTGCGCGTAGCAAAGACTGATGATGTCGGCCTCGGGTTCCCGTTGCAGAGAGTTCAAATTGCAAATCACATGGCCGCGCGGAGTAGAGATACTCTGGTCGCGGGTGAAGTAGAGATTCATCAGGGGATTTTGCACGTATTGGGTTTCGTAACCCGTATTCATATCAGTTTTGTATAGCACCACCGTAGGTTGCAACAGGATGCAGCGGATCAGATCGGCACGGCTCATTTTGGCAATCACCTCCTTCTTGTAACGGTCGGCATCAGCCGCCGCGTCATCATCGAACGAGGTAACATCGTATTGGAGCAGCTCACTCGCCAGGGCGCGCAAAACTGTCAATGCCCGTTTCCTCCAGAATCTGCCGCACCGTATAGACCTTGATGCCGTTCTTCTGGAGCATCTTGATGTAGTTCCGATGTTCCGCCGCCGCCTTATCTACATCGAAATAGTCCTCGAAAAGTCCCGCCGAAGGATGAATCACCCCGTTGAACAGCTCCTGTCCGGGGGTGTGCATCAAGATGACCGCCGCCTTCGACCACTCGGCCTGCGGGTAATCCACCTTGTTCTTCTGCGCAAAAACACAATTTATTGAATTACAAACAACTAAAATGACAGTTAATGTCCAAATCCTCACTTTGTTCATCGTCAAATATCATTGATTTTTTCAATCAGCAAAAATACGCTTTTTTTTCGGATGTTAAGAAACGGTAACAAACTGGAAGAGTGAACTTTAGCAAATAAACAAAAAGAAAATAGGCCAGCTGCTTGGAAAAAAATCGCCGACAAGCTGCATTTGCATCCTACTACAATAAGGAAAATTGCTAATTTTGCAGCGTCACTCTTTTTAATTCTGTTTAACGGACCTCGCAGAGACTGGGTGTGACGCGAAAGTAGTAAATTAGAGGTCCTCGAAAGAAAATGAGAAAAACAATTCTGCTATTAGGCGTTCTATTCGCGACCACAGCTTTCGCACAAGAACAGCTCTCCGACCTTATCGTCAGGAAATACATCGGTTCCCCGTCATTCCGCACCGAAGATGAGGAAAACCAGTATGTTTGGTTTACTCGCACGTGGCTTTCGGGAGAGTACTACGATGTAAGTCTCGCTGTCATACCAAAATCTGGCGGAGCAGGACGGGAGATTCTCGTGAAACGTCCGTCCAAGTCGAAGAACCAGTTTTTCAACCTTCTGGCCTGCTATGAAGACGACCAGAACTTGATTTCCGTGTACAGCTATTACACTGAATCCACTTACAACATCTGTTGGAACACACTTCCAAAAAACACAGAAAAGTTTGTGTGGAATCCTCAAACGGTACTTTCAGTACCCTTTGACAAACGCATAACGTTCAACGCCGTCGGTGTCACTTCCCCTGACAAACGCAAGGCAGGCGTCGCCATCTTCCAGATGCAGTTCAACACGTCCAATTTGCAAAGTGCCCACATGCTCTCGTTCGATGAAAACGGTCTGAAGTGGGAGCACCCCATTGATTTTGACTTCGAAAACAAAACCCTCAAACTTTTGGACATAGCTATTGACGACAACGCCGACATTTACACCGCTCTCATTTCATTTAACCAAAAAGAAGAGGGCGACAAGGAAATTTACGAGAACGAAACACTTCACTTCTACCAATGCGGTCAATACGGAGAACAAAACACCGTGGAAGAGCCCGTGGAATTCGGACATATTTCCAGCGGCAAATTGCTGGTAACCAACAACAACCGATTAGCTTTAGGCGGCTACTACGCCACGGCACCCGACGAGAAGGAGACAGGCTGTTATATTGCCACTACCCAATCCTCCCTGAGCCGCATTCATCTCAATCTTCAAGAGTTCCCCGCCTCCTACTACGCCTACCAACACTCGGCCACAAAGCAATCGGCAAAGGATTTCAATGCCTATACAATAGATTTTCTCGAGTTTTCCGACAGCAGTTTGGTGCTGTTAGGTGAGATGCAGACTCTACACAGGGGATTTGAGCTGCAAACCGCCGGCGGTCCCATCCTCGTGCACTTCGCCGACAAAACCGGTGAGTTCAACGACTTCAAGACAATCAACAAGAACCAATGTGTTGTGGGCCGTTCCTCGTCTCCAACTGGACTTCGTTCAAGAATGTTTTCCTACTATGCGATGATGTATCAAGACAAGATACACCTTTTTTTCCATGACAACTGCGAAAACTACAATGGTGAAACAGACAAGCACACTTTCATTTCCGAAAGGGTTTTCGGTGTCGGTCCCAACTACGATAATGTTTGTGCCGCGCATTGCACCATCGACAGCAAACACGAAATTTCCCGTCCTGAAATGCTCATGAATTACCAAGAACACAAATGCTATATGATCGAACCGCTGTTCATCACCCCAGACGGCCTCATTTTATGCCGTTCAAATAAAGTCTCGAACCGGATCTCGAAACTGGAACACCCATTCTAATCATTTCGTATCCTAACAATCGCAATCCCTACTCACTATTCACTACTCACTACTCACTATTCACTACTCACTATTCACTATTCACTACTCACTATTCACTACTCACTATCCACCACTCACTATCCACCACTCACTATCCACCACTCACTATCCACCACTCACTATTCACTACTCACTATTCACTACTCACTACTCACTACTTAACATTCCATCACCTTACCAACCCAATAAGCCCAAAAAAGGGGAGCCGCGACGACTCCCCTTTTTCCATTTCTAAAACCTCAACGGTTATTTCTTCGACTCCTCGACGGCTTTCTTATCTTTCTTCAGGGAAAGCAAGTCGTAAGCCAACGGGTTGGACACGAAAATACCGGAGTAGGTACCGAACGCGATACCGAGGAACATGGCGAACACGAATCCGCGGATGACCTCGCCACCGAAGATGAAGATCACCAACAGGGTGACCAAGGTGGTGGCGGCGGTGTTCACGTTACGACCCAACGTGCCGTTGATGGCGGCGTTGAAGTTGTCGTAGTTGCTGCGTTTCGGATACAGGGCCAAGTTCTCACGCACACGGTCGAAAATGACCACCACGTTGTTGATGGAGTAACCGATGACCGTCAAGATAGCGGCGATGAAGTTCTGGTCGATCTCCATGGTGAACGGCAGCACCTTGTAGAACAAGGAGAACATACCGATGGTCAGGAAGGAGTCGTGGAACAAAGCGAAGACACCGGCCATACCGAACTGCCAATTGCGGAAACGGATGGCGATGTAGATGAAGATGAGCACCAAGGAAGCCAGCACGGCCCAAACGGCGTTGCGCAACAGCTCGCGGGCGACAGTGGGCTGGATCTTGGACGACGACTGGATACCACGCACATCATTGGTCAGATGCGTGAAGTCGTATTCGCTCAAATCCTGTTTGTCATAGAAACCTTTGAGAGCGGTGTAAAGTTTGTGTTCGCACTCTTCGTCAACTTTCACATCGTTGCTTTCGATCTTATAGTTGGTCACGATACGGACTTGGTTGTTGCTACCGAAGGTCTTGACCTCGGGAGAACCGCCGAACTCTTTGATGACCGCCTCACGGACGTCCTTCGTCACCACATCCTTGTCGAAACGCACCACGTAGCTGCGGCCGCCGGTGAAATCAACGCCGGGTTGCAGACCGAGGGTGAAGAAGGAAATGATGGAGATGACGATCAAAGAACCGGAAAGGATGTAGAAGATCTTTCTGGTCTTGAGGAAATCGAAGTGAGTGTTGGAGAAAGCGTTGATCGTCAGCGGGGTGCCCACGGAGAATTCTTTGCCTCTCTTGAGACGGTTCTCGATGATCACGCGGGACACGAGAATGGCGGTGAACAGGGAGGAGAAGATACCGATGATCAACGTGGTGGCGAAACCTTGGATAGGACCGGAACCGAAGATGTAGAGGACGAAAGCGGTGATGAGGGTGGTGACGTTACCGTCGATGATAGCGGAGTAAGAATTCTTGAAACCCTCGTCAACGGCCACGCGCATGCCCTTGCCGGCGCGCACCTCCTCACGGATACGCTCGTAAATAATCACGTTCGCGTCAACGGCCATACCTAACGTCAGGACGATACCGGCGATACCAGGCAACGTCAAGACAGCGCCCATGGAAGCGAGCACACCGATGATGAAGAAGACGTTCAGCAACAGGGCGAGGTCAGCGACCAGACCGGCGCGGCTGTAGTAGAAGAACATGTAGATGATGACCAACAGGAAAGCGCCGAGGAAGGAGAGCAAACCGGAACGGATGGATTCCTTACCAAGCGTAGGTCCAACGATTTCGGATTGGACGATGTTGACGCCAGCCTCAAGGTTACCGGAGTTCAGCACGGTGGCGAGGTCCTTGGCCTCTTCGATGGTGAAGTTACCGGAAATCTCAGAGTTTCCGTTCGGGATCTCACCGCGCACGCTCGGGGCGGAATAGACGAACTGGTCAAGCACAATGGCGATGCAGGTGGGGTTGTCGTTCGTGCCCTTGGCAGCGGCCTCGCGGGTGATCTTGCGCCACTCGTCAGCAGCCTGGTCTTCCATGGACATGGTGACGACCACGCGGTTGTTCTGGTCAACATCCTGACGGGCGTTGCGGACAACACGGTTGCCGCCGATGGTCTCGGAACTCAACAGCGGTCCAATACGGTCGTTTTTCTTTTTCAGAGGATAAAGCGGATATGCAGTACCGACATTGTCGAATTTCTCGGGGGAGCCCCAGTAGAAGACGACATTCGGGTCGCCGAGGAGTTTCTCCAATTCGGGAAGCATCTGGTCGATCTTCGGCATGTCAGCTTCCTTGAAATAGGCGATGACATTGAAACCACCAGTGACGGCGTGGCTGAGGATAGCGCCCTCGCCAATCTCGGCGTCTTCTTCCTCCTCATCCTCGTCAACATCGGCGGGTTCGGTGTTCTCGGTGGCGGCCAGGTCGGCGTTGGCATTCAGAGCAGCGTCCAACGCGGTGTCGGCCTCGCTCTTGGGTTCTGCGGCAGGCGTGGTGTTCTTCAGTTGCTCGGCCAGTTTGGCATCAGCTTCCATGAAACGTTGCTGGATGGACTTGCCGCCCACAACATCTCTGTAAACCTCCCAGAACTCCAGTTTAGCGGTGCTCTTCAGCAGGTCGGTGACACGCTCGGGCTCTTTGACACCGGGCAACTCCACGAGGATACGTCCGCCTTGAAGCATCTGCAGGTTAGGCTGGGCGACACCGAAACGGTCGATACGGGTACGCAGGATCTTGAAGGTGCGATCCACGATTTCGCCGCTCTCCTTGCGGATGTAGCTGATGATCTGGTCGTCGGTGGCGTTCTTGATGCCGGAACGCTCGCCGAAGTAAGTGCGAAGGTTGGCGTTGTTCATGTTGAGCGCCTTCTTCTCCGCATTGAAATTCTTCACGAAAATATCGATAAAGTCACCATTCACGGTCTTGGCGTGCTCGATCTGCGCTTTTTCGAAGGCGTTCTTGAAAAGTTGGTCTTCGGTATTGACCGCCAGACTCTTCACAGCGTCGGGCATGGAAATCTCCAATGTCACGTTCATACCACCCTTCAGATCCAAACCGAGGTTCAACTCTTTGTACTTACATTGTTTGTAAGTGTTGCCGAGATAAACGGTTGAGTCGTTCATGCCGGTCAGATACTGACGCGTGCGGGCGTCCACCAAAGAGTCAACCAAATGTTTTTCGAGCATAACGTCACCGTTAGCCGCTTTCTTTACTTCAGCGATGGCAGTGGGGTCGTTGGCGAATTTTTCCGCCTTGTTTTCCACCCTCCAAGAAGCGAAGGAGAAGGACAAACAATAGATACATACCAGCGCAATTAGAATGGTAAAGAATAAAATCAGTCCTTTGTTTTTCATCTCTTTTTTATTAATGTTTTGATTTATAAATATTTATAACTTTCTCAACCTAATTTTTTTAAGGTCGCAAATATACAAAATTTATAGTACGATTTTCAACGCTTGAAAAAATAAACTTTTTGCTGTTGACTTGCGGCGGACAGACGTCGTCATGTTGAGCACGTAACCAAAAAAATTGTATCTTTGCCGATTTGAAAAAACGAAGGAAATTATACATTAATATAAAAGGTAAAGATATGACAGAAAAATCGAAACTCGGACTGGATTTCAACCAGGTGGCTGTTGCGAAACAGCTGGCGAAACAGATCGCGGACCAGGTCCAGGAGTTTGTGGACGGCTACACGACCGTGACGGTGGAGCGCACGCTCTGCCGACTGATCGGCATCGACGACATCGACGAGAACGAGGTCCCCATGCCCAACCGTGTGGTGGACGCGCTTTTAGAGGCCGGTGTGCTCAGCCAAGGCGTGCTCTACTTCATGGGCAACGCCATCTTGGAGACGGGCAAGACCCCGCAGGAAATCGCGGAGGCCATCGCCTCGGGCAAACTCAACGTGACCTCCCTGCCGCTGCACCCCCTGCCTGAGATCCAAAAGGCGGTACAGCCCTACATCGAGCAGTGCCTCACCCGCATCAAGGGCAACGTGGCCAAGCGCAACGAATACCTGAACACCATCGGCGAGGGTCCGAAACCGTACCTCTACATCATCGTGGCCACCGGCAACATCTACGAGGATGTCGTCCAAGCGCAGGCCGGCGCACGCCAGGGCGCGGACGTCATCGCCGTGATCCGCACCACCGGACAGAGCCTTCTCGACTACGTGCCCTACGGCGCGACCACCGAGGGCTTCGGCGGCACCTTCGCCACGCAGGAGAACTTCCGCATCATGCGCAAGGCATTGGACGAGGTCGGCGAGGAACAAGGCCGTTACATCCGCCTGTGCAACTACTGCTCGGGACTTTGCATGCCGGAAATCGCGGCCATGGGCGCCCTGGAGCGTCTTGACGTGATGTTGAACGACGCCCTCTACGGCATCCTCTTCCGCGACATCAACCCGCAGCGCACCCTCATCGACCAATACTTCTCCCGCATCATCAACGGCTACGCCGGCGTCATCATCAACACCGGCGAGGACAACTACCTCACCACCGCCGACGCCGTGGAGGCCGCCCACACAGTGCTCGCCTCCGACCTCATCAACGAGCAGCTCGCCCTCCTGGCCGGTCTGCCCGAGGAGCAGATGGGCCTGGGACACGCCTTCGAGATGGATCCCGGCTTGGAGAACGGATTCCTGCTGGAACTCGCGCAGGCGCAGATGACCCGCGAAATCTTCCCGAAAGCCACGCTGAAGTATATGCCGCCGACCAAGTTCATGACCGGCAATATCTTCCGCGGCCACATCCAAGACGCCCTCTTCAACATCATCGGCATCTGGACCCACCAGGGCATCCAGCTGCTGGGCATGCCCACCGAGGCCATCCACACGCCCTTCATGAGCGACCGTTACCTCTCCATCGAGAACGCCCGCTACATCTTCAACGACATGCGCAGCATCGGCGAGGAGATGGAGTTCCGTGAAGGCGGCATCTGCCGCGAGCGCGCCAAGACCGTCCTCAACAACGCCATCGACCTGCTCCAGCAAATCGTGCAGGAAGGACTCTTCACCGCACTGGAAAAAGGTATCTTCGGCGACGTGAAACGTCCGAAGGACGGCGGCAAAGGACTCGCCGGCGTGGTCACCAAAGGCGACAACTACTTCAACCCGTTTGTCAAGATGATGAAAGAAAGATGGTAATTCAGAATTCTGAATTATGAATTCTGAATTATGAATAATTCCTTAAGCAGCCTCGAAGAGGCAAGATTTTAATAACCCCACATAAGGCGACAGCCGCAGTGTGGGGCCTCACGAAAAAAACGAAAAACTATGGATATCGACAACCTCCCCATCGGAACCCGTGTCAATCACGAGAAGTACGGCGAGGGCATCATCAGCCAGAACAACGCGCTGACCTACAAGATCATCTTCGTGCGCGGCGGTGAACTGGAGTTCTCCAAAGCGGCCGTGGCGTTAGAAGTCATCGAGGCCAACGACGTCGAGGACGACACCCCGAAGCTCAACATCCGCGAGTTCAAGCAGGTGCTGACCCAGATCCTGACCCAGTACAACGGCATCGAATACAAGGCCGAGCTGGGCAAGAAGTGGCAGGGCGGCACGATGATCCTGCAACCCGCCAACAAGGACCTGGCCCCCAAGGAGATCCCCGTGGAAACCTTCTTCCACAAAATCGTCATGATGCGCGACCGCCTGCGCGTGCTCGAACAGAACATCAACAGCAGCAACTCGCTCACCGACGAGGAAAAAGTCAATCTCCAGCAGTACATCTCCCGCATCTACGGCAGCATGACCTCCTTCAACGTGCTTTTCGACGACAAAGAGGACTACTTTGTGGGAGTTAGAAGTTAGAAGTTGGGGTTTCGGAATGAACTGCTAACTACTAACTGTCAAAAGATTTTACGAAATATGTAAAACATAATTATTTAACCTTAAAACCCTTAAAATAACGAAATTATGAGCGGTGGATTATATTCAATGGATCAAAAGGACTTTGATCAGACATTAGATTTAACCAAAGTGAAGCCTTACGGCGACACGATGAACGACGGCAAGACCCAGCTGAGCTTCACGCTGCCGGTGCCCTGCGGCGACGAAGCCGTGGAGGCGGCCAAGCAGCTGATGAAGAAAATGGGCTTTGACAACCCGCAAGTCGTTTATTTCAAAGAACTTACAGAAGGATTTACCTTCGTGAACTGCTACGGTGCCTGCACGCACACGGTGGATTACACGACCATCCACGTGCCGAAGGTGGAATCGACGGTGTGGTCGATGCCGGAGACGGACGACTTCATCCGCGAGCACATCGGGCGCAAGATCGTGGTGGTGGGCGCCAGCACGGGCACGGACGCGCACACGGTGGGCATCGACGCCATCATGAACATGAAAGGCTATGCCGGACACTACGGCATCGAGCGCTACGACATGTTCGACGCCCTCAACATGGGCAGCCAGATCCCCAACGAGGAGTTCATCGCGAAGGCTGTGGAGCTCCACGCCGACGCGCTGTTGGTCTCCCAGACGGTAACCCAGAAGGACGTGCACATCCAGAACCTCACCGAGCTGATCGAGATGCTCGAGGCGGAAGGTCTCCGCGACAAGCTGATCGTGGTGTGCGGCGGCCCGCGTATCACCCACGAACTCGCCAAGGAATTGGGTTACGATGCCGGATTCGGTGCCAACACCTACGCCGACGACGTGGCCTCCTACATCGCGCAGGAGCTCGACCGTCGGATGAACGGATAACCTTGACCTTGACTTTGACTTTGACTTAGAACTTAGACTTAGACTTAGACTTAGACTTAAACTTAAACTTAGACTTAGACTTAGGCTATGGCATTGATTGAAAGGATTTTGTCAGGAGGGAACGGAAATTTCTTCCTCATCGCCGGGCCTTGCGTGGTGGAAGGGGAGGAAATCACCCTGCGCATCGCCCGCGAGATCAAGGCGGTGTGCGAAGAGTTGGAAATCCCCTTTTGCTTCAAAGCCTCCTACCGGAAAGCCAACCGCTCGTCGCTGCGGTCGTTCACCGGCATCGGCGACGAAGCGGCTTTGGGTGTGCTCCGCACCGTGAAGGAGGAGTTGGACGTGCCCATCGTGACGGACATCCACACCAACGAAGAAGCCGCCTGGGCCGCGCAAGTGGCTGACATCCTGCAGATTCCCGCCTTCCTTTGCCGGCAGACCGAGTTGTTGGTGGCGGCAGCAAAGACGGGCAGAGCCATCAACATCAAGAAGGGACAGTTCATGTCGCCCGAAGCCATGGGCAACGCCGTGGAGAAGGTGCGAGAGGCCGGCAACCCCAACGTGATGCTCACCGAACGCGGCACCACCTTCGGCTACCAAGACCTCATCGTGGATTTCCGGGGCGTGAAAGCCATGCAGGCTTTCGGCTGTCCCGCGGTCCTCGACTGCACGCACTCGCTGCAGCAGCCCAACCAGCCCTCGGGTGTCACCGGCGGCCGTCCCGACCTCATCGAGACCATCGCCCGGGCCGGCGTCGCCGTCGGCTTCGACGGCCTCTTCATGGAGACCCACCCCGAGCCCGCCAAGGCCCTCTCCGACGGCGCCAACATGCTCCCGCTTTCCGAACTCCGCCCGTTGCTGACCAAACTGATCCGCATCCGAAGAGCTATTCTTTAATGGCTGTTTATGGTTATAGGTTATTGGTTATTGGTTATTGAAGCCGTTTTCTTTTTATGATACCACCAGTAAATAGTTATTAATCACAAAAACAAAGTATCATGGAAAATCATAATTTTTCATTTGAAAATTTAGAAGTATATGATAAGATTCGAAATTTGATTAAGGACGTCTATAATTTGCAGAAGAATTTTCCTAAAGAAGAACGATATGGTTTAGGAGATCAACTTCGAAGAGCTGTTGTTTCTGTATCTGCAAATCTTGCTGAAGGTAGTGGCAGGAACTCCTTAAAAGAGAAAATGCACTATGTGGAAATATCATACGGTTCACTAATGGAAGTATTCTGTGAATTACAAACTGCTTGTGATTTAGGATATATTACATCTGATCAATTTAACTCATTGCGACCTCAAATCACTGACATAGCCAAAATGCTTTCTGGTCTTCGCAATGCCTTCCAAGTCAGAATTGACAAAATGTCATCTCCAACCAACAAAAAGCTTCAATAACCTATAACCCATAACCAATAACCATTCATGAAAAAGCTACACCGCCTCATCATCACCGCGCTGGCCGTCCTGTGCTACGCCAACACCCTCACCCTGCACTACGCCCTCGACGACCGAATGGTCATCCTGGAGAGCAAATACACCATCAACGGGGGCTGGGACTCCGTGAAGGCCATCTTCACCGAAGACACCTTCACAGGCTACTTCGGCGCAGACCACGCCATCGTGGCTGGCGGACGCTACCGCCCGATGTCGCAGCTGACCTACATGATCGAATTCCAATTGTTCGGGAAGGGAATCAAAGAGAAAATCGGCAACCTTGACGACTACTACAACCTGCATAATGCCAAGAACGAAGATTACTTCTACGAGACCCCCCTACCCTTCGTCAACCACTTGATGAACCTGCTGTATTTCACTCTGTTATGCCTTTTGCTGTATGAAGTTCTCGCCAAAATATTCCCGCAGCACGAGGGCAAAAAGTGGTTCCAGTCGCTGCCGTTGATTGCCGCGGTCCTGTTCGTAGTGCACCCCATCCACACCGAGGTGGTGGCCAACGTGAAGGGCCGCGACGAGATTTTCGCCATGCTCGGGGCCGTCGCCGCATTGTGGTGCTCCCTCAAATACGTTGACACACGCAAATGGTATTGGCTGGTAATCAGCCTGTTGACATTCACTTTCGGCATCTTCTCCAAAGAAAACGCCATCACTTTCTTAGCCGTGCTGCCGCTGTCCCTATTTTACTACAAGAACGAGAAGAAACGCACCGCCGACTACTTCATCACGCTGATACCCATGGTGTTAGGCAGTGTTTTCTTCGTCTGGGCACGCTACAAGGCTTTGGGCGCCATGATGCAACCCGACATGACGAGCAACATCCTCAACAACCCATACGTCCACTCCACGCGGGCGCAGCAAATCGCCACGGTGCTGGTCACCTGGGGCATCTACCTCAAGCTGCTGTTCTTCCCGCACCCGCTCACCCACGACTACTATCCGCACCAGATCGCCATCACCGACTTCAGCAACCCGTTGGTTTGGCTGATTTTAGCCGGCTGCATCGCCCTGGTGGGTTACGCCATCTGGAAACTGAAAAAGAAAACCGTGCCCGCCTACGGCATCCTCTTCTTCATCATCACCTTCTCCATCACCTCCAACCTGCTGTTTAATGTGGGCACCTTCATGAACGAGCGGTTTGTCTTCATGGCCTCTGCCGGCTTCACGCTCATCGTGGGTTGGTGGCTCTATCTGCTGGCCACCGCTTCCGTGCCGGCGCTACAGCAACTGTCCATCGGGCTCACCTCGGTGATTTGTCTGCTGTTCGGCATCAAGACTTTCACCCGGAACTTCACTTGGTATGACGATTTCACGCTGTTCCTGACGGATGTGAAAACCTCCGAAAACAGTATCAAATGCAACATCTCGGCCGGTGGCAGCTACCTGCAACTCTGGAAGAAAAGCCACAAAGACAGCGACAAAGTAAAGGCTTACAAGTACTTGGAGAAAGCGTTGAAACTCGACGACCACGCGCTGAACGCCTATCTGCTGCTCAGCGAGTTGGCTTACTTGGACGAAAACGCCGACCTGTCGTTCCAGGCCGCCCGCAACGCCAACCTCATCGACCCCGATAACCCGCAAGGAAAAAATCTGCTGGTTCAAGCGGAAAACAAACTGAAAGCGGATGCTCTCGACCCCGTCAACAAGCTCCTGGACGAAGGCAAGGTGGACGATGCCTGGCGCGAGGTCAACAAGATTTTAGAGAACGACCCCACCAATATTGTCGCCAAGAACGTGAAAGGCAATGTGTTAGGCCGCGGTTATGGCCGCCTGGACGACGCCATCAAGATTTTCGAGGAAATCATCGCCGAACAGCCCGACTTCTCCAGCGCTTGGGAAAACATGGGCATCGCCTACGCCATCAAACGCGATTTCGCCAACGCCGAACGCTGCCTCCTGCACGCCAACGAGCTCTCCCCCGACAACGATAATATCAAGTTGAACCTCTACTATATGTACACCGACATGGGCAACCCGACCGAAGCGGCAAAGTGGAAGCCACAAACGGGACGATGACGACTATAACTTAGACTTAGACTTAAAACTATAACTTAGACTTAGACTTAAAACTATAACTTAGACTTAGACTTAGACTTAAGACTATAACTTAGACTATTCCCTCAATAACCCATAACCAATGAAAAAAAGAATTACCACTATCCTGTTGGTGCTCCTGTGCGGATTTGGAGTCGCGCAGGCGCAGCACTTCGACGATTATTTTGTCGATAAAACATTGAGAATCAACTATCTGCATATCGGCAACAAGAACATCGAGCAGTTGCAGATCGACCATTTCACGCTGGTGGACCACTGGAACGGCACGCGGTCGCAGTTAGTGGAGCCTTATCAGTACGGCGACCTCCTCATCGAGGTGATTGACCAGGCATCGAAAAAGCTGGTCTTCAGTCGCAGCTATTCCGGCCTTTTCACGGAATACCGCACCACGGAACGGGGCGAAACGGAAATCGCCCGCATGGAGGAGTGCGTCAACATCCCGATGCCGAAGCAGCCGGTGCAGGTGCGTTTCACCTCTTTCGACCGTTACCGCAAAGCCACCGTCCTGAAAGACACGGTGTTGGATCCCGCCAATTTGCCTGTACAGGCGGCGAAGAAAGAGTACGCCGTCATGAACCTGCACAAGGGCAACACTCCCGACAAGGCCATCGACATCCTCTTCATCCCCGACGGCTATGCGAAAAAAGACGCGAAGACGCTCCGTTACGACATGAAGCGTTTCGCCAAGTATGTGATGAACTGCACACCCTACAAGGAGAACCGCAGCCACGTGAACATCCGCGCCATCAAGGGTTATTCGGAAGAGTCGGGCATCACGCAGCCGCAGAACAACTTCTACGTCAAGACGTTGCTGAACTGCACCTACAATGCCCTCGACCTCGACCGCTACCTGATGTGCCCGGGTGTGTGGAACCTGCACGAGGTGGCCGATGACGCGCCCTACGATGCCATCATCATCATCTGCAACAGTGAGAAATACGGCGGCGGCGGCATCTACAACTTCTACTGCACCGTCTATAACCACGGCGAATATCCCGACTACGTGGTGGTTCACGAAATGGGACACCTCATCGGCGGACTGGCCGACGAATACTACACCTCCGAAGTCTCCGTGCAGGACTTCTACCCTGCCGGCGTGGAGCCCACGGAACCCAACCTGACCACCCTGGTGGACTTCGACTCCAAATGGGCCGACTTGGTGGAGCCGGGCACCCCGATTCCCACAAGACCCGTGACCAAAAACCACCCCGACTACAACCGCGTGGGCGCATACGAGGGCGGTGGCTACGTGGCCAAAGGTGTTTACCGTCCGAGGTCGAACTGCACGATGAACAGCATCATCTACAACGACTTCTGCCCCGTCTGCCGCAGGGCGTTGGAGCAGGTGATACAGTATTACAGTAAGTAGTGGTGAGCAACAGGAAAAATCGTATTTTTGCGCATTGAAAACGTCATCTGATGTCGGAAAATCAAATCATAGAAAAAATCAAATCATTGGCTAACGTATTGTTGCCTACCGGTAGTTCGCTGTGGCTCTATGGGTCGAGAGCACGTGGCGACGCTCATGAAGGAAGTGATTGGGATTTACTCATCTTGCTCGACAAAGACAAAATTGTCGCTGATGACTATGATTTCACCTATCCTTTCCGCGAACTGGGCTGGGAGATTGGTGAGACAATCAGTCCGCACATCTATGCCAAAAAACAATGGAACGGATGGACATTCCTACCATATCACAAAAATGTTGAACGAGACAAAATAGTACTTTTATGAGTTTGAGTGAAGAAGAACGGAACACTATCGTAGCCCTCGAAATCGAAAAAGCAAAAAACACTTTTGCCGAAGTGGAGGCTTTAATACAGGCGAAACTATGGAATGGCGCTGCCAACAGACTTTATTATGCTGTTTTTCATGCCGTATGCGCCTTGTTGGTTCATGATCGTCATCAAGTGAACACCCATCAGGGATCCCATGCTTTGTTTGGGCTACATTATATCAAATCAGGAATCCTTCCGACTGAATTCGGTCACTTGTATGGACAACTCCAGACCATGCGCGAGAATAGCGACTATAATTGCGCATACGATGTGAGCACAGAAGAACTTCAAGGCAAGATTGAACCAGCGCGCCAAATGATTCACACCATAGAAAAAATGGTTCATCAATGTCACTGTTAATCCAAAGCTGTTTTAACACCTATTGGACAGCAATCGAATGTAACCAATCAAAATCACGAATATGAGAATCATTGACGGAAAATTGTGCGCACAGCAGGTGAAAGACAAAATCGCCAAAGAGGTGGCGGAAATCAAAGCCAAGGGGCAACGGCCTCCGCGGCTCGACATCTTCCTCGTGGGCGACCGTCCCGACAGCCTCTCCTACGTGCACAGCAAGGACAAGACCTGCCGGTCGTTGGGCATGGACTGCGAGCTGCATCTGTTGCCCGACAGCACCTCCGAGAGTGAGCTGATGGTGATGATCGACGAATGCAACCGCAACGACGATGTCGATGCCATCCTCATCCAACTGCCTCTGCCCGACCACTACAACTCCGCCCGCGTCCTCGACTTCATCGACTACCGCAAGGATGCCGACGGGCTGCACCTGATGAACGTCGGGCTGCTGCATTTGGGTGAGCCCTACGTGATGCCATGCACGCCGAAGGGGATTCTCACCTTGCTGGAAACCAATGGAATAGAGGTTTCCGGCGAACACGTAGTGATGATCGGTCGCAGCCAGTTGGTGGGCGAACCCACCGCGCAGCTGCTGATCCACAGCAACGCCACCGTGACGCTGTGCCATTCGCGCACCAAAAACCTGTCGCAAATCGCCCAACTCGGCGACATTGTCATCACCGCCGTCGGATGCCCGAACCTGCTCCAGCCCTACGACCTCAAGAAAGGCGCTGTCTTGATCGATGTGGCCATGAACCGCGTGAACGGCAAGCTGCAGGGCGACGTCTATAGCGAAGAGACCCGTCCCGAACTGGAAAAACGGCTCAGGGCCTGCACACCCGTGCCCGGCGGCGTCGGTCCCATGACCATCGCCATGCTGATGCAGAACGTGCTGGACATCTACAAGTTAAAATTCAAAAATTAAGCTGAAAATCGCTATCGGAAATTGATCTTATCCGGCACAATATAAGCGCTCGGATAAGTTTGTTTTATGCTCTCCAATTCCTTGAAAGCCTCCAAACGAGTGAAATAGTCGCCCACGCGAACCTTAAAATAGGGCTCGTTATAGGTAAGGTACGCCTTCGTGTAAGGGAAAATGGCGTTAAACGAATTCCGCGCGTATTCGGCCTGCGATTTAGAGTTCACGCCGGAATAGGCGGCAATTTGGATGCGATAGCCGTTGGTATTCCCCACTTTTCGCCAATTATTCACGTAATCTTCCTGAATCCGGACAATGCCCGGCTCCATGTCATAGTGCACCCTGTTCTGCGCCAAAACAACGCTGCAGGAGAAGAAGAAGAACAATATGACAAAAAACTTACGCATACGAAATTTTTGGCAAAAATACAAAATTTAACGTTCACACAAAAAGAATTTTCAAACCAATAAGGATCAGCACAATACCGCCGACAATCTCGGCATAACGGCTGATTTTCGGATTTGAAAGTCGCTTGACAAAGGTGTAAGCAAGAAACGAGACGACAAAGGACATGAGTCCGATGACCAGAAAGGCGCGGGCGACGTGTTCTTCCTGAATCATGGCGAAGCTGAAACCGACAGCCAATGCGTCGATACTCGTGGCGACAGCCAGCAAAATGACATTTGCCCATTTTGTGACATCCAACCGCTCCGATTTCTCCCCTTCGTTCCTCCTGAAGCTTTCCACCAACATCTTTCCGCCGATAAAGGCAAGGATTCCGAATGCGATGTAAGGTCCCGCCTTCTCCAACGGTCCCAACAACGACTCACCGAAAAGCCACCCCAAAAGCGGCATCCCGCCTTGGAAGACGCCGAATGCCAGCGAAAAGCGCAGCACGTACTTTCGCGCCAGTTCCGGCTGCAGCATCCCGACGACGCAACTGATAGCAAAGCAGTCCATCGCCAAACTCAACGACAACAGTATCAGTTCAATCCATCCCATAACATATCCGAAATATTCGAGCGCAAAAGTAAAAAATTTCCGATATGAAGTTTTATTGAAACAATTCATGGAATATCGCCACAAAAATTGTACCTTTGCGGATTATTTCAGAACAAACTAATATGAAGAATTTTGCCGTTTTCGGAGTGGGAGGCTACGTGGCGCCAAGACACATGAAAGCCATCAAAGACACGGGGAACCAAATGGTTGCCGCATACGACAAGTCGGACAGCGTGGGCATCATCGACAAATATTTCCCGGAGGCAGCCTTCTTCACCGAGATGGAACTTTTCGACCGCCACGTCTCCAAACTCAAACATACTGGCAATCAGTTAGACATCATATCCGTCTGCACGCCGAACTACCTGCATGACGCGCACACGCGCTACGCACTGCGCTTGGGCACGGACGTGATTTGCGAGAAACCGCTCGTGTTAAACCCATGGAATATCGACGTGCTTCAAAATGTGGAAAACGAAACGGGGAAAAGGGTCTATAACATCCTGCAACTCCGACTGCATCCGGCCATCATCGCACTGAAAGAGAAAGTGGACAACGCTCCAAGCGACATTGTCTATGATGTTGACCTGACCTACATCACCTCTCGTGGATACTGGTACTACACCAGTTGGAAAGGGGCGGAGAACAAAAGCGGCGGCATCGCCACCAACATCGGCATCCACTTTTACGACATGCTATGCCACATTTTCGGCAAGGTGAAGGAAAACATCGTGCATGTCGCCACCCACGACCGCGTGGCGGGGTTCATCCGCTTCGACAAGGCAAGAGTCCGCTATTTCCTGAGTATCAACAGGAAAACCTTGCCTAAAGAGGTACTAGACAGCGGCAAAACCACCCTCCGGCAGATTGTCATCAACGGAGAGCCGTTCGAGTTCAGCGACGGGTTCACAGACCTACACACCGAGAGCTACCGCCGGATTCTGGCGGGCGAAGGCTTTGGTCTGGACGACGTGCGCCCCTGCATCCAAATCGTCTATGACATCCGCAACGCAACACCCGTCGGGCTGAAAGGCGAATACCACCCTTTGGCGGCACTCCCCTGCGAAAACCACCCGTTCATGCGGTAAAAAACGGCAAACGGTTCATCCGAGCACAAAAAAACGGGGACGCCTTCATCAGACATTCCCCGTTAACCCACTAACAGACTAACCTATTTGTCCTTGAACGAGAAGATCGAACTCTCGAACTTCTCCTGCGCGTATGCCTTGTCAACCACGATTTTCCTCTTGTTGAGGCTCGGGAACTCGAACATCGCATCGGTCATGATTTTCTCGACGATAGCACGGAGGCCGCGGGCACCGAGTTGCAATTCCACCGCCTTATCCACGATATAGTCAAGGCAATCTTCTGTGAAACTCAACGAGATACCGTCCATTTTGAACAGCGCAGTGTACTGCTTCACCAAAGCGTTCTTCGGCTCGGTGAGAATACGTTTCAACGCCTCGCGGTCCAATGCGTTCAGCGAGGTAATGACCGGGAATCGGCCGCACAGCTCGGGAATCAACCCGAACGCCTTGACATCCTGCGCACTGACGTACTTCAGTGCCTCCTGCGGGTTGAAGTTGATATTCTTCGTGTTGTAGCCGATGGCATGCGTGTTCATGCGGTCGCAGATGATATTCGACAGATTGTTGAAGGCACCGCTGCCGATGAAGAGAATGTGACGCGTGTTGACCTGGATGAACTCCTGTTCAGGGTGTTTGCGTCCCCCTTGTGGCGGCACATTCACCATAGAACCCTCCAAAAGCTTCAGCAACGACTGCTGCACGCCTTCACCCGACACATCACGCGTAATCGACGGATTTTCAGAACCTTTACGAGCAATTTTGTCAATTTCGTCGATGAAAACGATGCCGCGTTCGGCCCGCTTCACATCATAGTCGGAAGCCTGCAACAGACGAGTGAGAATACTCTCCACATCCTCGCCCACGTAACCCGCCTGCGTGAACACAGTAGCGTCAGCGATACAGAACGGGACGTCCAACAGAGTGGCTATTGTCTTGGCCAACAATGTTTTACCCGTTCCCGTCTCCCCTATCATCAACACGTTGGATTTCTCGATATCCACATCCGGATCGGATTTGTCATCACCTTGCAACAGGCGCTTGTAATGGTTGTAAACCGCCACGGAAAGCACCTTTTTCGCCTCTTCCTGCCCAATGACATATTCATCCAATTTCGCTTTTATTTCCTTGGGTTTCAAGAGTTTGATCTTGATTTCCGAAAGATCTTTCTTCTCGGCTTGCGTCTTATGCTCGTGATAAATGTCCATCGCCGCCTGTAAGCAGTCGCTGCAAATCATCGCATCCAATCCGCCGATGATGAACTGGTCGCGGGGAATATCCCGTCCACAAAAGCTGCAAGTCCTGTACGTACTTTGTTTTTTTGCCATATTATTTTAATAACATAAAACCGGCGTCCGGACATAGCCGGAAGCCGGTAACTTCGAATTTCTGATGTCAGACACCGACTATTTGTTTTGGTCGCGACCCAAAACCTGGTCAATCATGCCGTACTCTTTGGCTTCAGCGGCCGTCATCCAATAGTCGCGGTCGCTGTCCTTCCACACCTGGTCATAATCCTTGCCTGAGTGGTGGGCGATGATTTCGTAGAGTTCCTTCTTGATTTTCTGGATTTCGCGGGCCTCGATTTCAATATCGGAAGCTTGTCCTTGCGCGCCACCCATCGGCTGATGAATCATGACGCGGGCGTGCGGGAGTGCGAAGCGTTTGCCTTTTGTGCCGGCGCACATCAAGACGGCAGCCATGGAAGCGGCCATGCCGGTGCATATCGTCGAGATGTCCGGTTTGAGATACTGCATCGTGTCGTAAATGCCCAATCCGGCATAGACCATACCGCCAGGGCTGTTGATGTAGATTTGGATATCGCGCTCTGAATCCTGAGACTCCAGGAAAAGGAGCTGAGCTTGGATGACATTGGCCACATAGTCGTCAATCGGCACCCCCATGAAGATGATTCTGTCCTTCATCAAGCGGGAGAACACATCCAGTTGGGTGATATTCATCGGACGCTCCTCGATGATGTACGGGGTGATGAAATTGTTGACCATGGACGTGTAGCGGTCCAGACTCAAGCTGCTGATGCCATGCTGTTTCAGCGCGTAATTTCTGAATTCGTCTCTCATAACTTATTCTTTTTCAGATTTTTTTGTAGATTTAGCTCTCGTTTTTTTAGGTTTTTCCTCGGCGGGAGCGGCCTCGGCGGCTGGTTCCTCAGCCTTTGCAGCCGTTTTACGCTTCGTCGTCTTCTTGGGTTTCTCCTCGGCGGGCTTGTCTTCCTCGCGCTTGCCGGAAATCTCCTCGACTAAAGCCTTGAAGTCTCCCTCCTTGTGCTCGACATTCATCTTCTTGCGCATCAGAGCCACCAGTTTCTGGTCATAAAGCATGTCGTAAGCATTCTTCACATATTCCTGGTTCTTCATCGCGTCAGCCACAATCTTGTCGAGCTGGTCTTTTACGCTTTCCGCATTGAAATTGGCGAAATAATTCTTGACAAAATAGTCGCGGAAGTAAGCCTCGACGTCAGCGCGGGTGACGTTCACGTCTTCGCCTTCCACCAGCGTGTTCTCGATAATCTGCCACTTGAAGGAGTTCTTGTAGCGCTCGAACTCTTTCTCCAAAGCCTCTTCGGACATGTCTTTCTGCACAGCCAGGATGTAGCGTTTCATGAAATCATCGGGCAGTTCCACGCTAACATTGTCGAGAAGCGTCTGGATGGCGCGGTCCATGAACATGCGCTCGCTGTCGGGCTTGTACTGATCGGCAACCTGTTTTTTGATGACCTCCTTCATGGTGGCCTCATCGGTCACGCTGCCATCGGGGAACGCGTTTTTGAAGAAATCCTCGTTGAGTTCGGCAGGATTGATGCGGCCGATGCGCTTGACGGTCATCTCGTAAGCGTAAGGATCGTCGGCATTGAGTTCCTCGACCTTGAAACCAAAGGCGCGGGCGAAGAACGGGTCCGCGGAGAAAGCCTGACGCATGGCCAAGGAGACCTTGTCGCCCACTTTTTTGCCTTCAAACGCTTTCTTGGCGTCGTCCTTGAGGTCGCGAATGAAGAAGAAAGCCTCTTTCTCGCCGCCATAATCGACGGAGATGCTGTCTGTTTCCGCAATCGTTTCGGGCATGATGTAATTGCCGTGGCGCTCGCGGAGCTGGTCGATCTGACCTTGGATCTCCTCCTCGCTAGGGATGACGGTGAAGTCGGTGACAGCGGGCATGGACGTCAAATCAACGTTGACTTCGGGACGGAGGACGTACTCATAGACGAACGAGAAATTGTCGGGATTGTCGAAATCGACTTTGGACTTGCCTTCCACCGGCATGGGCTCGAAGATGTACTTGATGTCATTGTCCTTGAAGTATTTGTCAATCTGTTCGTTGACAAGACGGTCGACTTCCATCACGAGGATGTTTTTGCCGTACATCTTTTGGACGATGCCCATGGGGGCGTTGCCTTTGCGGAAACCGGGGACGGCAATTTCGCGGCGTTGTTTTTTTAACGCTTTATCTACGTTTTCAGCGTAATCTTCTTTTTGGATTTCAATTACCAGTTCCTGCACCTGTCCAGGAACATTTTCGTGCTTAATATTCATTCAATCAATATTTTATATTACAAACAAAAAACACACAACACCCCAACGGCGTTGTATGTTTTATCATTCCTATTTTCTATCGCTTATTGTTCAGCGGCATCGTCGGTGGTTGTCGTCTGTTCGACAGGAGTGTTGGAGATACCGCGGACGCTGTTGTACTCGCTCTTGGCCATGAAGGCGCAGACGAAGCAGAGCAGCATGATGCCAGCGGCAAGTCCCCACGTGGTTTTCTCCAGCACGTCAGCGGTTTTGCGGACGCCCATCACCTGGTTGGAGGAGGCGAAGTTGGATGCCAGACCGCCGCCCTTGGAGTTCTGAATCAACACGACAAATGCCAATACGATACTTGCCAAAATGATTAATACTACACACAATGTAAACATCTTCTTTTACTTTTTTAGTTTATGACTTTATTTAATTTTTCCGTTACGGGAACTGAATTTTCTTGCAAAAACAATGCCAAAATCATCCTTTCGCCATCATTTTTTTCAGTTCTTCAATTCGGGCGGCAAAGATACTATTTTTTTCGGGAAAATGCAACTTCAATATTTCGAACATCTGGATGGCACGATCATAGTATCCTTGTTCTGCGTAAACATTTGCCAATGAAACACTTACAATGCTTTGGTCTTCCACCGAGCTTTCCATGCCATAGTCGGCTTCGGCATCATGGACCTCGGGCGAATAGATGATTTTCGGCGCGTCTTTGGAGAATTTTTCAATCAGTTGGTCGATAAGTGCCTGTCGGTCATCGTGTCCGGGCGCCGGATGTTTCACAAAAATGGGATTCAGTTCGGAGGCCGGGCGGCTGTGATTCTCCACAACATTGAGCTGGGGTTTCTCGCGCATTTCCACGACCGGAGCGGTCTCCAACGACAGTTTGTCGAAACGCAGCTTGTCGGGAAGCGTCAGCAACATCCTGGTTCTCATACGGTTCGAAGTCTTTTGCGAGATGTCTTTAAGACAGAACATATTGAGGAGCGGTGAAGCCGGATACTTGCGCTGCAAATCGCGCAAACGCTCCTGCGCTAGCCCATGCTCCGCCTGCACGAAGTCCGTAAAATAAATCTTTTCCATTCGACAAAAATTTGCGCCGCAAAGATATGTTTTTTTTGTATTTTTGCGACTTTAAAAAGCATTGTGCAGAATAAATGTTGAATAAAAAAATAAAAGTATGAAAAAACAGTTATCCCTTGTCTCGGTATTCTTTGTTTTTCTGGCCATGGGTTTCGGCGACGCCGCCAACCAGCTCGTCTCCGTGGTGGAGAAAGCGTTTAATGTCACGCCGTTCACCGCCTCGCTGGTTTCCCTGTCGGGCATGATCATGTTCGGCGTGCTGTCGGTACCCACGGGCGTGTGGCAGTCCAAGATCGGCAAGAAGAAAATGCTCACCATCGGCTTGTGTCTCTTCCTGCTGGGTTCAGTGCTGCCCATCCTCGCCTTCAACTTCCCGATCATCCTGTTGGCGGTGTTGCTGATGGGCGCGGGCGCCACCATCCTGCAAGTGTCTGGCAATCCGCTGATCCGCGATGTGTCCGATGAAGGCAAATACTCCAGCATGCTCTCCTTCGCGCAGTCGCTGAAGGCCATCGGCACGCTTTCCACGTCGTTGATTCTGGTGCTTATCGGCACCTCGCTGAAGAAGTACGGCTGGTTCTCGTTCACCCCGGAGGGCGGCGAGACCATCGACATGGGCTTCCGTCTCCTCTTCCCGATTTTCGCGGTGGTGCTGCTCATCACGCTGATCATGGTGATCATGTTCGTGCCTGAAAACGTCAGCAAATCGGACGAGAAACCGACCACGCTGGGCAACTGCATCCGTGCGTTGGGCAACCCCTTCATTTTGATGATGTTCCTCGCCATCTTCTTCTACTGCGGCGCGGAGGCGTCCATGTTCAACCGCATCCCGTCGATTTTGACCGAGAACACAAGCGTGACCCCGGCCATGGGCAACATCGTGTTGATCATCTCCCTGTTTGTGGGCCGTTTCCTCGGCGGTGTCATCTTGCAGAAGATGAGCGCGAAAAAATTCCTCGGCATCACCGTGGCGATTTCCATCCTCGGCAACCTGCTGCTGTTCCTGCCCTACAACGCCTTCACCACCTGGTTGAGTTTCATCCTCATCGGCATCGGTTTCGCCAACATCTTCCCGTTGGTCTTCTCGATCTGCGTCGATCACAAGCCCGAGATGTCGAACGAGATTTCCGGCCTGATGACGACGGCCATCGTGGGTGCGGCCATCGTTCCGCTGCTCACCGGCGCCATGGCGGGTGTCGGCATCCGCTTGGCTTTCATCGTGCCGCTCTGCTGTTTAGCATACCTCTGCTTCGTGACAGCACGGGTCAGCAAAGAAGCTTAAAAAAAAGGTGCCTTCGGGCACCTTTTTTTTACCATTCCTCGTCGGTCACGGCAACTTCCAGTCGGGTGGCCAATGCGAAATATTCCCTGAAAACCTCCGCGCCGCGACGCAGTGCCGCCGGCGCGGTTTTGTCTTGCAACAACTCGTCGCAAAACGTGAAAATCTTCTCGTTGGCGATGACAACGCACTTCACGCGGGCGCGGGTGAGCGCCACATTCAACCGGTTGGGACTGTAGAAGAAATCCAGATGGTCTTCGATTTCCGCCGGATTGGAGTTGGACATACTATATATAATATAGTCACGCTCCTGACCCTGCATCCGCTCCACCGTATCGACAAAAAGGGTCTGCGCCGCTTCCATGCCGACCTTCTCCAACAACGCGCGCCGGATCTCGCGGATCTGCGCCCGGTAAGGACTCATCACGCCGATCTCCTCCATCGGGACCCCGTTCCGCAGCAGATCCCCGACGATGTCAGCGGTGAGGTTGGCCTCGTACGGCGACCGCCCGAGCGAGTCGAACTCATGGTGGACGACCAACAGCTCGTTGGCCTCGTGGTTGACGATCTGCGGCGCGGCGGCGCAGTCAAAGCTGACATAAGGCCGCGCCAATTCGTGCGCCGCCGAGATGCGGTTGTCGTAAAACAGCCTGTTCGGGATCCGTATCAAACTGTCATTCAACCGATAAGACTCATCCAACAGCGTGATGTCCTGCGGATAAAGGTCGGCTAACCGTTTGAAGATACTGCAGTCGAAGAAACGGTTGCCAGTGCCCGAAGGCACGATGGGGTCGAGCTGTTGGTGGTCGCCGACGAAAATGATCCGATGTCCGTGCATGATGGCGGGCAACGCCAGCGGGATGCTCATCTGCGCCGCCTCATCGACAATCACGTAGTCGAATATCCAACCCTCCATCTTCTTGCTGGCGGGCGAACAGAGGGCGAACGGCGTGGCGCCCACCGCAACCCCCTCCTGCGAGAACTCCGGATTCTGCTTATACTCATAGAGTTTCAACGTCTTCTTCCGCGTGACATGGGGATTGCCCACGATTTCGTCCGCTTGGTGGCGTTCCCCCACTTTCACCACAAACCTCTTGTCTTTCAACTCATTGGCTATAGCATTAAGGCAGTTGTTGATGGCCGTGTGCGTGGGGGCGGTCACGAAAACCTTCTTGCCGCTTTTCATCAAAAGAGAAACGATTTTTGCGATGGTGAACGTCTTGCCGGTGCCCGGAGGCCCTTGTATCAAATGGAAATAGTTGCAGACAAACGACTTACGGATCGCTTCGTTTTGTGAAGGATTGCCGCACGTGGGCGACTGTGACTCGCGATAACCGTTACGGAACTGCCCCGAGAGGAAACGTTCGAGGTGATCGCAATAGTCGGGATTACCGTAGAGGTTTTCCCACGTGGCGCGCAACAGCTTCTGGGTGATATTGTTGTTCTCCGCGTTGATCTCCCATCCGTCACGCGGGAAACAACTGGCATCCAACATATTACGTTGATACTCATAACTATTCGAGCGCAGCACGAAGTCGTTCACATCGTCCTGCTCGATTTCCATGAGAAAAGAGAACGGGCCATGGCTGAGCCGCACCTGCGTGCCTTCGCGGAAACGGGACACGTTGTTCTCGCAGTGGATCCGCACCCTGCTGATATAGCGTTTGTTACCGACCGGCGCGGGTACCCACCGGGAAGGCGCCCCGTCGTAGAACTCGAAGTCCGCATGGAGGTTGGTCATCGTGTAACCCTTGTTCACACGATCTTGCAACGGTCTCTCCATCAATTCTTTATATTCTTGGTCTTGCCGCTGTTGCTGAATGTCGATGGCGGCGGAAAGTTGGTCGAGGAAAGTCATTTTGTAATGGTTAAAAGGTTAATGGGTTAGAAGGTTAATGGTTATGGGTTATTGTGGGTTAACAGGCATCTGCTACCTGCTCACCGCCGCCTGTGCGGCCACGATCTCCTCGACCTCGCGCTTGCGATAGTCGGAAAGCTTGATCGTGTAGTACCGGTCGTAGTCCGGGTGGAGGACGCAGAGGATCATGGAGGAGACCTTCATGCCGTATTCGGTTTCGAGGATGTACTTGTAAAAGCTCTGCTGCAGCTCGTAGTGATAGTAGCTGGAATTGTCGAGGTGGGAGAGGATGGAACGGCCGCGCCCGACACCGTATTTCTTGGGATAACCGTCGATGATGAGGTTTTTGCTGCGCTTCCAATCGACCATCACGAAGGTGCCGTCAGGCTTGCGGAAAAGCGCATCGACGGTGCCGGCAATGCCGTACTGCGGGAGCGTGACAATCTTCTCCGCATCGTAAAATTCGAGTCCGCGACGCAAAACCTGCTCCTCGTGGAATTTCCGGAACATTTGGAACTCCTTGAAATCCTCCTCATGTGGTTTCCCCTTCAGGAAATATTCGATCTGCTGGTGCATGAACGTGCCGCGCTCGGAGGGTTCGAGCATCTTGCGGACCACCTCCTCGCGGGTCTTCCCCGATTCGGCCATAAACTTCTGAATATAAGCCTCTTCGTCGAAATATGGAAAGAACTTCTCGATGAGGGTGGTCACGGAAGTATAGTCGGCGGCGCCGGTGGTGTTGCGCGCGTCGGCGTAGGTGTGCGTGGCCTCGTTGAAGACCATGTCGGGACGAGCTTCCGCAGTCGTGCGCGAAGCCTCCTCCCCCACCCTTTCACGCAGCGCGGGCAGAAAGTCCGGTTCCCCGAAAGCCTGGATACCCAAATACTTCTCCCGGAAAAGGTCGCGCTCCATCGCCACCGCTTCCCGAAATGTCCACCGCTTTTCGGGTTCGACAGTCGATTCCATCTTCGTGGAGTCGTCCTTCAACTTACTGACAATCAGCCTTAAGAATTGCACGCACGCCTCGGTTTGCTCCCGCACCTGCCGTTCCGTGAAGCGTACCACCGTCCACCCGCAGCCATTGAAGTAGCGGTCGCGGACCTCGTCCTTACTCTCCACATTGTGCAGCGGCATGCGATACCAGCCGTGGTAGGGCGCGTCAATTTCCACATCGACAAAAACGCCAGCGTCCTCGTCCACCAACGCAACGGCAGGCTCGAACGGGATGGCGCGACACGGCACCTCCAGCCGTATGTCATCCCGCAACAAAGGCTTCAACTCGCTATCGTTCAGTTTATTGCTAAAAAAATCATCGGAGAAGCCGTGAATATCCGACCGGCTAAGCTGCCACGGCGCAATATCCCCTTTTTTCGTGGACCATAAAATAATCGGGTAATTTGTATCCATCATTCCTCCTCCCAACGTTCCAGCGCGATTCCGAAACTCTCGATTCCCTCCACTTCTTCATCCCGCATGCCCTGCGTGACGGTGAACGTGTATTCGCCGTTGAAGGGGAAACGGACTTTCGGCTGGAACAGGAACTTGTTGTCCTTCAGCCTGCCCTGCCCACGACCAGTCCAATTGCCGAACTTGTCGCACAGGATAAAGCCGAGGGTGTCCTGCTCGCTGTGGCCGTCGGGGTACCTCGTCTTCATGAAGACATAGAAATTCTGCGTCTCGAAATCGGTGGTGTTCCGCAACAAGATGTACATGTTGAAGTATTGCATCGAGTCCTCGATGGTCATCTTGTAAGTCAGAGGCTTGTCCACCGCCCATTTCTCGTGCGGGATTTCCTTGATTTCGCTATAATAGGTTTTCGAGTCGCAGCTTGCGCATAACAACAGCGCAAACAAACTGACTGCCAAATATATCTGTTTCATAATCATACAAGTTTTTCTCGTCACTTCCTTTAGAGGAAAGATTTCCCCTTTTGGAGAGCAGGGTGGTTAGGAGTCTGCGATGTTTTTGAGTTCCTCGGCGCTCACATTGCCGCCTTCCTCCATCTTCTTCTGGTTCACGACGGCGAAACTTTCAAGGTTCTCGGGCATTTTGCCCTGCTCGTTCATCTTGATGATCTGTTTCACGCGCTCCAACGGGATGGAGAACAGGTTGTTGGGGTCGTCCTGATAGGAATACCACACGAGTTTCTTGAAGATGTCGATTTTGTTATAGACACCCTTGCCTTTCTGGGTTTTGAGCACCACATGCGAAGACGGGAACTCCTTGAGTTCGCGTTGGTAGGTCTCCTGCTCGAAGTTGAGGCAGCATTTGAGTTTGCCGCACATGCCGGCGAGCTTCTGCGGGTTGAGCGAGAGCTGCTGGGTGCGGGCGGTGCTGGTGGAGACGGACTGGAAATTGGTGAGCCACTGCGAGCAGCAGAGCTCGCGTCCGCAAGAACCGATGCCGCCCAAGCGGGCCGCCTCCTGGCGCACACCGATCTGGCGCATCTCGATACGGATGCGGAACTGCTCGGCCAGAATCTTGATGAGCTCGCGGAAATCGACACGCTCCTCCGCGGAATAGTAGAAGATAGCCTTCGTGCCGTCGCCCTGGTACTCCACGTCGTTGACCTTCATCTTCAGGTCGAGGTCCCAAGCCGTGTAACGCGACGACAACATCGTGGCGTACTCCTTATCGACCGTGGCGATCCACTCCTCGATGTCGGCATAGCGGGCGTGGCGATAGAGTTTTTTGGTGACATTCTCGATTTTGACGCGCTTGGCCTGCATCTGGCGCTGCACCTGCAGACCGAGCATGGAGACGATGCCGATGTCGTGGCCCGGACTGGCCTCCACCGCCACAATGTCGCCCACCTTGAAGGTGACGCCCGGCGGCATCAGGTAGAAATCCTTGTGGCTGTTCTTGAAGCGCACCTCGGCGATGGGAAATTCCAAATGTTCGAGGCTGATGTCGAGGTCGTCCATCCAGTTGTAAGAGGGAAGTTTGCACGACTGGTACTTGTACTGCGAGCAATGCGCGTGCTCCGGATTGGGAAGTCCCGCCAACCCGCGCGTGTGGAAGATGTTGGCAGCAATCTCGCCGGCCTCGCGCGACACACCCGTGCGGATGTCCATGTCGAGATACGGCTCCCAGTCTTCGCCGGCGGGGACATTGCTCTCCAGGTCCTGCTTATCGACGGCGGCGGTCTTCTTCCGCATCATCTTCGTGACCTCCTCCAGTTCCTCAGCGGTGAGGGTGTCGAAATACTCGCGGTCCTCGTCGGACTCGTCCTCAGAATGTTCCAGGGTGGGATCTTTCAGCAGCCGTTCGCCGTTCACCTTGGACTTCTTGCGGCCGTTGTCGCGGCGCTTGCGTCCCTGGTCGTTGCCGGACGGTTTGTTCTGCTTGCCATCTTGTTTTCCTTCGGAGGCTTTCCCTTGTTGGGGCTCAGCATTTCCACTGGCTGTGTTTTCAGTCTCAAGAGACTTGTTTTCAGTACTTTCGGCAGATTGTTCTATAGGGTTTCGAGATTCGGAATCTTCTCTTCTTCTATGATTTCTGTGTCTATTATTATCGTTTCTCATTCCAAAAAATTTAAGCCGCAAAGATACACTTTTTTTGGCTAACAGCCATCAGGTTTTAGACTCGGCAATCGCGTCCGATTGAAATTCGGACTTTTCAGCGACGTGTACAGTGTCGGAAACATCCATCATTCCCCGAAACAAAACATCACCGACAATCCGACTCACTTACATTCGATTTTTAGATGCAATTTAAATCACTCGGATTCGATTTTTTATTTCAATCCGTATTTGTTTTTTATATACTTTTGCGGCGTTTTAATTTCAAAAGCCCAGAATGATGAAAACCAAGTACATCGATCTGATTTCGCAAACCTACGATTTCCCGCAGGAAGAGTTCAACGTGGAAGACAACAACCTGATATTCAACGAAGTGCCGTTGATGGACATCATCAAGCAGTACGGCACGCCGCTGAAAATCACCTATCTGCCGAAGATATCCGCCAACATCCAGAAAGCGAAACGCTGGTTCAACGTGGCCATCGCAAAGTCCGATTACAAAGGCAGTTACCACTACTGCTACTGCACGAAGAGCAACCATTTCGAGTTCGTGATGTCGGAGGTGCTGAAAAACGACGTGCACATCGAGACCTCATCCGCATTTGACATCAATTTGATCGAAACGCTCCACGAGCAGGGGCTTTTCGACAAGACAAACTACATCATCTGCAACGGTTTCAAGCGGCAGATCTACATCGACAACATCGTGGACATCCTGAACAAAGGGTACATCAACACCATTCCCGTCTTCGACAGCAAGAAGGAATTCGACCTGCTCGCCCAGAAGGAAATCAACACGAAATGCAAGGTCGGCATCCGCATCGCTTCCGAGGAGGAGCCGCGGTTCGAGTTCTACACCTCGCGCCTCGGCATCCGCTACAACGACGTGATCCCCTTCTACAATGAGAAAATCAAGAACAACCCCAACTACGAGCTGAAGATGCTCCATTTCTTCATCAACACGGGCATCCAGGACACCGCGTATTACTGGAACGAGCTCACCAAGTGCGTGAACCTCTACTGCGACCTGAAGAAGATCTGTCCCGAGCTCGACTCGCTGAACATCGGCGGCGGCTTCCCCATCAAGAACTCGCTCTCCTTCGACTACGACTACGAATACATGGCCGAAGAGATCATCGCGCAGATCAAGATCATCTGCGACCGCGAGGGCGTGAAGGAACCCGACATTTTCACCGAGTTCGGCTCGTTCACCGTGGGCGAGGCCAGCGCCGCGCTCTTCTCCGTGCTGCAACAGAAACGCCAGAACGACAGGGAGTTGTGGAACATGATCGATAGTTCCTTCATGACCACCCTGCCCGACACCTGGGCCATCAACCAGCAGTTCATCATCCTGGCCATCAACAACTGGGACAAGGCATACGAGCGCGTCTTCCTCGGCGGACTCACCTGCGACAGCCACGACTACTACAACTCCGACTCGCACCTCAACGCCGTCTTCCTCCCGCAAATCGACTCCAAAAACTACCCCGAAGGCGACAGCCCGGAGGACATCCAGTACATCGGGCTCTTCAACACCGGCGCCTACCAAGACGCTCTCGGCGGCTACGGTGGAATACAGCATTGCATGACTCCCGCGCCGAAACACATCATCATTTACCGCGACGAAGAGGGCGAACTCTGCACCAAACTGTTCGCTAAAGAGCAGAGTTACAAGTCGATGCTGAAAATTTTGGGCTATTAGCCGACTGATACGAAAAAATTGTATTTTTGCAGCGGGTAAGTCTTATACGATCTGCTCCCTTATAACTCCCCCAGGACAGGAATGTAGCAAGGGCATTAAGGTTGTAGCGATGCGATATAAGTCGCTTACCCTTCTTTTTTAGTTAGTAGTTAGCAGTTGGTTTGTAGAGTCGTGTCGCATACGTCCATCAGTCTAAGTCTAAGTCTAAGTCTAAGTTTTAAGTCTAAGTCATCATGTTGTTGAAAATTTACCCTGAGAATCCGAACCCGAAAGCGGTGCGCACCGTGGTGGAGTGTCTGCAGGACGGCGGCATCGTCATTTACCCGACCGACACGATTTACGGCATCGGGTGCGACATCTTCAAGCAGAAGAGCATCGAGCGCATCATCTCCATCCTCGGCGAGAAAAAGAAAAAGGACGCGCTGACGTTCATTTGCCACGACCTCAGCAACCTTTCGGACTATACCAAACCCTTGGACAACAGCGTGTTCAAGACGATGAAGCGAGTGCTTCCCGGGCCGTTCACCTTCATCCTCGAAGCCAACAACAGCGTGCCGAAGCTGCTCCAGAGCAACAAGAAGACCATCGGCATCCGCATCCCCGACAACAACATCATCCGCGAGATCGTGCGCCAGCTCGGCCACCCCATCCTCTCCACCTCCGTGAAAGACGACGACGAGGTCATCGAATACACCACCGACCCCGAACTCATCTACGAACGCTACGGCGACATGGTCGATATCGTCATCGACGGCGGCTACGGCGACAACACGCCCTCCACCGTGGTCGACTGCACTTCCGGCGAAATCGAGGTCGTGCGCGAAGGGAAAGGCGACATATCCTTACTATAGTTAGTAGTTAGTAATTAGCAGTTAGTAGTTAAGCGACCGAGCCGTGACAATGAATACGATTTGTGCGATTGCGACGCCCGCAGGTTTAGGAGCGACGGCGATGATCCGGATTTCCGGACCGGAAGCTTTCGGCATTGCCGGGATGCTCTTTCCTGAGAAATCCGACTTCGCCGGATGGGAACCGAACCGCGCGAAATTCGCGTCGTTGTACGATTTCTCTGACGGGGAACGCAATCTCGTAGATCAGGTTGTGGTGACCAAGTTCGCCGCGCCGCACTCGTTCACCGGTGAGGACGTGGTGGAGATCAGCTGTCACGGATCCGTCTATATCCAACAGCAAATCATAGCGTTACTGATTGCCAACGGCTGCCGCATGGCTGCACCGGGCGAGTTCACGCAGCGCGCCTTCCTCAACGGCAAACTCGACCTGCCGCAGGCCGAAGCCATCGCCGACCTCATCGAGGCACAGTCGGAAACCGCCCACCACGCCGCCATGAAACAGTTGCAGGGAGAACTCTCCGACAAGATGGCCGTCCTGCGCGAAGAGCTGCTGCAGATGGCATCGCTGTTGGAGTTGGAGCTCGACTTCAGTGAAGAAGAGGTGGAATTCGCCGACCGCACCGAATTACTCAACCTGCTTGCACACATCAAAGACGAAGTGAACCGCCTGCTGCAAAGCTACAAATGGGGCACAATGCTCAAAAACGGCATCCCTGTGGCCATTGTGGGCGAACCGAACGTGGGAAAATCCACCCTTCTGAACGCACTGCTTCAACGGGAACGCGCCATCGTGTCCGACATTCCCGGCACCACCCGCGACACCATTGAAGACACTTTTCTGCTCAACGGCACCCTGTTCAGGTTCATCGACACCGCCGGAATCCGCGAATCCGGCGACACTATCGAGCGCATCGGCATCGAACGCGCCTACGACACCATCCGTAAGGCTGCCGTTATCCTGTGGATCACAGATGCGCGCAAAAACAGCCAAGAAATCGAATTGGAATTATCCAAAATAACGGATTCAATAAAATCGGATGACAAAAAAATCATTCTAATCGGAAACAAATCCGATTTGCTTTCCGACCCATCCAAACGCATCGAAAAAGCCATTTATATTTCCGCCAAGAAAGGAGAAAACCTGGATTTGGTGCTTGACGAGATCAACTCGTTCGTGAAAGAGAACCACATCCAAGACATCACCCTGCTGACCAGCGAACGCCACCAGGCGTTGCTGAGTGGTATCCTGGCCGCCATCGAACGCACCGAGAGCGGTCTGCGGAACGGGCTCCCCACCGACCTCGTGGCCGAGGACATCCGCATGGCCCTGCACAATCTGGGCGAGCTGACGGGAACCGTCTCGTCTGAAGACATCCTCAACAACATCTTCGGAAAATTCTGCATCGGGAAATAGAGAAGGGCAACAATAAATATAAAAAACATCTTCCTTGAGCAGCCCATTCCCCTCCTTTGGAGGGGTGCCCGCAGGGCGGGGTGGTTAGGGGCAAGACGCGCGAAGCGCTAATAACCCCACATAAGCGCAGCGCAGTGTGGGGTCGGTCAAAGTCATTGTCATTGTCCACGTAAAAAGGGAGCCCTTCCGAGCCCCCTTAAAGTCTCAAGTCTCAAGTCTCAAGTCTCAAGTCCTAATTCTCCAATTCCGCCTTGATGGCATCGTTGATCAGCGTAACGAAATCGTTGAGCGGCATCGTGCCGTCGTTGATGTTACCGTGGCGACGCACGCTCACAGTGCCATCTTTCTCCTCGTTCTCGCCCACGATGACCATGTAGGGCACCTTGGCGGTTTCGGCGTCGCGGATCTTGCGGCCGGTCTTCTCGCTGCGCTCGTCGATGTAGCAGCGGATGTCCTGCTCGTCCAAAGCGGCCTGCACCTTGCGGGCGTAGTCCATGTACTTCTCGCTGATGGGCAGGATGACGACCTGGTCGGAAGTAAGCCACAACGGGAAGTTGCCGCCAGTGTGCTCCAACAGCACGGCCACGAAACGCTCCATGGAGCCGAACGGGGCACGGTGGATCATCACCGGACGCTTCTTCTGACCGTCGGCATCCGTGTATTCCAGACCGAAACGCTCGGGCAGGTTGTAGTCCACCTGAACGGTGCCCAACTGCCACTCACGACCGATGGCGTCCTTCACCATGAAGTCGAGTTTCGGACCGTAGAACGCGGCCTCGCCCTCCACCTCAACGGTGTTCAAGCCCTTCTCAGCAGCAGCTTCGATGATGGCGCGCTGGGCCTTCTCCCAGTTCTCGTCAGTACCGATGTACTTCTCCTTGTTGTTCGGGTCGCGCAAGGAAACCTGTGCTTTGTAGTTGTCGAACTTCAGCGTCTTGAATATATATAATATAATGTCGATGACCTTGCAGAACTCTTCCTTGATCTGGTCGGAAGTGCAGTAGAGGTGGGCGTCATCCTGCGTAAAGCCGCGGACCCTGGTCAATCCGTGCAGCTCACCGCTCTGCTCGTAACGATAGACGGTGCCGAACTCCGCAAGTCGGAGAGGCAGTTCCTTGTACGAACGCGGACGCGCGGCGTAAATCTGGCAGTGGTGCGGGCAGTTCATCGGCTTGAGGAAGAATTCCTCGCCCTCCTGCGGGGTGGTAATCGGACGGAAAGAGTCCGCGCCGTATTTCGCATAGTGGCCGGAAGTTTTGTAGAGGTTCACATTACCGATGTGCGGGGTGATAACCTGCAGGTAACCGTACTTTTTCTGCACTTTGCGCAGGAATTGTTCCAGGCGGTCGCGCAGGGCGGCACCCTTGGGCAGCCACAACGGCAGACCTTGTCCCACGAGCGGGGAGAACGTGAACAGTTCCAACTCGCGGCCCAGCTTGCGGTGGTCGCGCTTGGCAGCCTCTTCCAAGAGAGCCAGATATTCGTCCAATTCTTTCTTTTTCGGGAAGGTAACGGCGTAAATACGGGTCAGCTGTTTGCGCTTCTCGTCGCCGCGCCAGTAAGCACCGGCGGTCTTCAGCAACTTGATGGCTTTGATCATCGAAGTGTCATGCAAGTGCGGACCGCGACAGAGGTCGGTGAACGGACCGCTCTCGTAGAACGAGATCTGACCGTCTTCCAGACCGTCGATGAGTTCCAACTTATACTCGTCACCCTTCTTCTGGAAATACTCAAGGGCTTCCGCTTTGGGCACTTCGCGACGCACGAACTGGATCTTCTGGGAGGCCAGTTCCTTCATTTTCTCCTCGATTTTCGGGAAATCGTCGGAAGAGATGTTGTAGTCCATGAAATCGATGTCGTAGTAGAAACCGGTCTCAATGTGCGGTCCGATGCCGAACTTCACGCCGGGATACAGCGACTCGATGGCGGCGGCCATGAGGTGCGCGGAGCTGTGCCAGAAGGTGTCCTTGCCTTCGCGGTCGTTCCACGTGTAAAGAGTGAGGGTGGCATCCTCGTTGATCGGTTTGTCGAGTTCCACCAATTGGTCGTTCACTTTGGCTACCAGCACGTTACGTGCCAATCCTTCGCTAATGGCCTGCGCCACCTCGTAAGCGGTGCAGCCCTTTTCCATTTGTTTGATAGAGCCGTCAGGCAATGTAATATTTATCATAACGAATTCGTTTTATCTATAAGTTCAAAACAATCGGCAAAAATACACTTTTTTTGGCTATTGGCTGTCAGCTTTTGACTTTGGCCCCCAACCATTCTTAATTCTTAATTCTTAATTCTTAATTCTTCATTCTTCATTCTTCATTCTTCATTCTTCATTCTTCATTCTTCATTCTTAATTCTTAATTCTACCTCACCCACACCTCATCGACGAACAACCACGCCTGCTGGCCGGCGCTAAGGTGCCATTCGGGCAGCTTGCCGTAGTTCCTGATGATGATCTTGACATAGCGGGCGTTCGCCTTGCCCTGCACCCTGATGTCCTGAAGGTGCGCCCCGTCGGTCCGTTGCACGTTGAAGCTCTCCTTGCCGAACAGCGTGTAATCTTTGCCGTTTTCGGACACATAAACCTCCATGGCCGTCGGGTAGAAAATCCACGCGCGTTGTTCTTCCAGCACGCCGGCGCCAACCTCCGACACCTTCTTGCTCTCGCGCAGGTCAACCACCAGCTCACAGTCTTTGGTGAAACCCTGCCAGCCGCCGATGCGGTAGTTCACCTTGCCGCGCGAATTGTCGATCAGCCCCGCGTCGCCGCCGGCGTAATACTGCGGCTCCGGCTTGGTGATGTAGGTGAGGTCCTTGTCGCGGGTGTAACGCACATAACGCGCCTCCGCCACCTTGCTCTGAGTGCCCTTGGCATCGACCGCCACGGCCTTGATAGTCATGTCCTTCTCCACCACAATGGGATCTTTGTAACGGATGCCCGTCTTGGGCGTCGGGGTGCTCCCGTCCGTGGTGTAGTAAATTTCGTACGCATTGGCAGGCTTGACCTGAAGTTTGGGAGAAGACTCCATTTCCTTCTTCACCTCTTTTTCGACCAGCTTGGATTCCCGTTTGCTGGCCATTTCCACCACTTCCGGCAACCGCAACGCAATACGAGTTCTGTCCTGGAACGACACTTTGTCGGTGGAGAACACCGGCACCGGCACAATGCTCTCGCCATTGTCGATCTTCGTCACGGGCTGTCTGTCCTTGCCCACGCCCCACTCACTGCCGGGTTTGCTGTCCATCACAAACGACAGCTCGCCGCCGGCGGCAATCTCCTCGTAAGTGATATACGAACGCATCAACGGTTTGCCATTGAGGGTGACCGACCGGATGTACGGTTTGTCGCTGTCTCTCGTAATCACAAGTTTTTTGCCGTTCTCCAAACGCACCGTCGCCTTGTCGAACAGCGGGTAGCCGATGACGTACTGGTTGTTGCCGGGGCACACGGGATAGAAGCCCAGCGAGCTGAGCACGTACCATGCCGACATCTGGCCGCAGTCCTCGTTACCGCAAAGGCCGTCGGGTTTGGAGGTGTAGAGGGTCGTCAGGATTCTCTTCACGAGCTCCTGGGTTTTGTCGGGGCGACCGACGAAATTGTAGAGGTAGGCGGCATGGTGGCTCGGCTCGTTGCCGTGCGCATACTGCCCGATCACGCCGGTGATGTCGGCCTGCTCGCGACCGGCCATCTCGGAACTGGAGTTGAACAACAGGTCGAGAAACGCCTCCATCTTCTTGGGACCGCCCATCAACTCGATGTAGGTGTTGAAATCATGCGGCACGTACGTGGTGTATTGCCAGCAGTTGGCTTCCGTGAAGAAATTGTTGACCTCGCGGGGGTTGAACGGGGTCACGAAACCACCGTTCATACGGCCGTGCATGAAACCGTTGGAGTCCATAATGTTCTTGTAAGACTGGGCGCGGCGGATGTATTCCATGTAAACCTCTTTATTACCGATGGCTCTCGCGAACATGGCGATGCACCAGTCGTCGTAGGCGTATTCCAGCGTTTTCGACACAGACTCGTTCTCCATGTCGCCCGGCACAAAGCCGAATTTCGCATATTCCGGACGACCTAATTTGTTGAGATTGGCGGTGGCGATCATCGCTTTGAGCATCTCCTCGGCATCGTAATCGCGGATGCCCTTCATATAAGCGTCGAGGACGACCGGCACGGCATGGTAACCGATCATACACCACGTCTCAAACGCCGAAAGTTCCCACATGGGCAGGTAACCCGACTGGCGGTACTGGTTCATGAACGTGTAGAGGAAGTCCGCACTGCGTTTCTGGTCGATGATGTTGAGCAGCGGGTGCAGCGCACGGTAGGTGTCCCACAGGGAGAACACCGTGTACATCTTGTGTCCGCCGACCGTTTTGTGGATTTGCTGGTCCTCACCGCGGTAACGACCGTCGAGGTCGGAATAGAGGTATGGGGATGTAAAGCAATGATACAGAGCCGTATAGAATGTTCTTAAATACTCCGTGTTAGACGATTCCACTTTGATTTTCCCCAGTTCCTCGTTCCAAACGAGCGTGGCGCTCTTGCGGACTGCATCGAAGTTGAAATCGCGGATTTCCGTCTGGTTGTTGATGGCGCCGTCCATATCCACGGCGGATATGGCGACTTTCACCACCACTTCCTTTGTGTTTTCCGGGAAATAGAGCACGGCTTTGCAGTTCTTTCCCTTGATCTCCTTGACATTCACTGGTTTGTCATCTACATAATAGACGATAGATTCAGCGGGAACAGAGGTCTTCAGCGAAAAAGCGCAATACTGGTCGTCGTTCCAAGCTTTGGAGCGGCGGAAACCAATCAAGTCGTTGGCTTTCATGCCCATATAGCTCTCCAGCGTTTTGTCACGGTGCTGCAAATCGACAATGACACCGTGTTTGCCGTCTTTCGGGAAAGTGTAGCGGTGCACGCCCACATAGTTGGCGGTGGTCATCTCAGCGACGATGCCGTTGTCGAACTTCACGGAATAGTAGCCCGGCTCGGCCTTCTCGTTCTTGTGCGAAAAGGCGAGGGCGTATTTCTCATTGATGACGGAGGGCTCGCCGATGAAAGGGGTGACGAGAATGTCGCCGTAGTCCTCACAGCCGGTGCCGTTAAGATGCGTGTGCGAGAATCCGTAGATGCGGCTGTCGCTGTAATGGTAGGCGGAACAGCCGTCCCAGCCTTCCAGCCGCGTGTCCGGGCTCACCTGAATGGCGCCGAACGGCAGGATCGCGCCCGGGTAGGTGTGCCCGTGCTCGTCCGTGCCCACGAACGGGTTAACATACTGCGACTGCGCCGTTGCGACCGCAACCATCGCAACCAAAACCAAGAAGAGAGTGAGTTTTTTCATATCAGTTTCGTTTTATTAATACTTTTCACTATTCACTAATCTCTATTCACTATTCACTAATCCCTAATCCCTATTCCCTAATCACTATTCCCTAATCCCTAATCACTATTCCCTAATCCCCAAGGATTTACCATGCAGAATTTGCGGGGGCAAAAGTAGCAAAAAAAATTGTATCTTTGCCGCCGATTTTATTCTAACTAAAATATTATTATCGTATGGCAACAACTGCTGATTTTAAGAACGGTCTCTGTATCGTCCACAACAACGAGATTTGGTCAATCGTGGAATTCCTGCATGTGAAACCCGGCAAGGGCAACACTTTTGTCCGCACGAAACTCAAAAACCTCAAAAACGGTAGAGTTCAGGAGTTCCGGTTCGACGCCGGCGTCAAGATCGACCTTGCCCGTGTGGAGCGCCGCCCGTACCAATTCCTCTACAAGGAAGGCGACACCACCTATATCTTCATGCACACCGAGACCTACGAACAACTTCCCATCGAGAAGGATCTTATCAACAACCCCGACTTGCTCAAGGAAGGCCAAGAAGTGGAAATCAACTACGACACTGACACCGACACGCCCCTCACCTGCGAGCTTCCCCCGTTCGTGGACCTGGAAGTCATCGAGGCCGACCCCGGCGTGAAAGGCGACACCGCCACCAACTCCCTCAAACGCGCTGTCGTGGAGACCGGCGCCGATGTCTATGTGCCCCTCTTCATCAACGTGGGTGAAAAGATCAAAGTCGACACCCGCACCAACAAATACTCAGAACGCGTCAAAGAATAAGCGAATCCCCGCATGATTCTTCAACATTCGCTTTCCTTAGACGAACTGTTACAACTGATTGGACATCCCGTCACCGTCAAGGGGGACGCCTCCGTGACCGTGACGGGACTCAATGAGTTGCATTCCGTTCAAAAAGGGGATCTGTCGTTCGCGGACAATTCCCGATACTACGGTCGCGCCCTCAAAAGCGAGGCCACCGTCATCCTGATCAACAGCGAGGAGACGGAATGCCCTGAAGGCAAGACCTTGCTCGTCACGGATGACCCGCTCCGCGATTATCTTGCTGTCGTGGAGCATTTTGTGCATTTCACACCGCAAAACACCGCGATTCACCCGAGTGCCGTCATCGGCGAAGGCACCGTCATCCAGCCGCTCGTCTTCATCGGCGAGAACGTGCGTATCGGCAAGAACTGCGTCATCCACTCCAACGTCAGCATCTACGCCGGCACCGTCATCGGCGACAACGTGGTCATCCACTCCAACAGCACCATCGGCGCCGACGCCTGCTACTTCCAGAAACGCCCCGACGGCTGGCTGAAGCTGACCTCCTGCGGCGACACCTACATCGGCAACAACGTCGAGATCGGGTGCAACTGCTGCATCGACCGCGGCGTCTCCGGCACCACCTACATCGGCGACGGCACCGTGTTCGACAACCTCGTGCAGGTGGGTCACGACACGCACATCGGCAAACGCGTGCTCCTTGGCTCCCAATGCGGCGTCGCCGGATGCACCTACATCGACGACGACTGCAAAATCTGGGCCAAAGCAGCCGTCAACAAAGATCTATACATCGCAAAAGGAACCGTCCTTCTGGCCTGCTCCGCCATCGACAAGGACGTGAAAGAGGAAAACCGCACCCTCTTCGGCATGCCCGCCACCGACGCCACCGCCAAATGGCGCGAAATGGTGCTCATCCGCAAACTGCCGGAACTCTTCAAAGCGGTGGAAGAGCTCAAATCAGCCCTTCCAAACACCAACAGCTAATCAGCTTCTCCTGAACTTGTGGAAATCTGACGCATCCCACGACTGATACAGTAGGATGTGGTGTATCTCGTTGATTATCAGTATAAACAAGCGTAAATCATTGTCGGCAAACCACTTGATGGCCTCCGTCTCCTTACGGCAGGCGGCAGCAAATGTGGCCAAGAACGTGCAATGATACTTGTCTAACCACGCGATGGCGGCGTCCTCGTTGTCGATGGCATTGCTCAACACCGCGAACTCAGGGTACCCGTTGTCCAACAGCCACTGCAGCGCGGCCTCGTTGGAGTGTATCGCCGACGACAATGCCTCCAGTTCGCGATACCCGTTGTTCATCAAGAAATCGCTGAACTTCCGGTCACCCTGCAAACTCATCAGGAAGGCCATCAGGACTTTGGGATCGTAATCCAACAGACTGTGCATGACTTGGGACTTGGGACTTGGGACTTGAGACTTGGGACTTGAGACTTAGTTAGAAAATAATTTCAAATCCTAAGTCTAAAGTCTGAAGTCTAAAGTCTAATCTATTGTTTCAAACTAACGGTCTTGTTGAACACCAGTTTCTCCTCATTCGAATCCGGGTCGCAGTAGAAGTAGCCGATGCGCTCGAACTGGAAGTGCTTGATCGTGGAGGCTTTCTCGTAAGTAAGGCCTTCTTCCACCCAAGCTTGCTTGATTTCCAAAGAGTTAGGATTCAGATTATCGAGGAAAGTCTTGCCTTCTTCGCAGTCATCGGGGGCGGGAACGCTGAAGAGGCGGTCGAAGAGGCGCACCTCAGCGGCTTTGGCGTGCTGCACCGGCACCCAGTGGATCGTCGCCTTCACCTTGCGGTTGCTGTCGGGCATACCACTCTTGGTCATCGGGGCGTACGTGCAGTGAATCTCGGTGATTTCGCCGTTCTCGTCCTTCACGATGTGCGTGCATTTGATGATGTACGCGTATTTCAGACGCACCTCGCGGTCGATGGAGAGGCGGTAGAATTTCTTGTCGGCGTTCTCGCGGAAATCGGCGCGCTCGATCCACAACTCCTTGGCAAACGGAATCTTACGGGTTCCGGCGGCTTCATCTTCGGGATTATTCACGGCATCCATCATCTCCACCTGGTCCTCGGGATAGTTGTCGATGACGAGTTTCACCGGGTCGAGGACAGCCATCGTGCGGATGGCGGTCTTGTTGAGGTCCTCGCGGGCGCAGAACTCCAACAGGGAGACATCGATGATGTTGTCGCGCTTGGCCACACCGACGGTCTCGGCGAAGTTGCGGATAGCCGCGGGCGTGTAACCGCGACGGCGCAGACCGCAGATGGTAGGCATACGAGGATCGTCCCAACCGTTAACGTAATGTTCCTTAACGAGTTGCAGCAGTTTGCGCTTGCTCATGATGGTGTAGTTGAGGTTGAGGCGCGCGAACTCGATCTGCTGCGGATGATGGATATGCAGTGCCTCGCAAAACCAGTCGTAGAGCGGGCGGTGCACTTCGAACTCCAAGGTGCAGATGGAGTGCGTGATACCCTCGATGGAGTCGCTCTGGCCGTGCGCGAAGTCGTACATCGGGTAGATGCACCACTTGCTGCCGGTGCGGTGATGGTCGGCGTGCAGGATGCGGTACATGATGGGGTCGCGGAAGTGCATGTTGGGCGACGCCATGTCGATCTTGGCGCGGAGCACACGGCTGCCGTCAGGGAACTCGCCCGCCTTCATGCGACGGAAGAGGTCGAGGTTCTCCTCCACGGTGCGGTTACGGTAAGGGCTCTCCACGCCCGGCGCGGTGGGCACTCCCCTGCCCTTGCTGATCTCCTCCTGCGTCTGGTCATCGACGTACGCGAGACCGTCCTGGATGAGCTGCTCGGCCCACAGGTACAGCTGGTCGAAATAGTCGGAAGCGTAATGCTCCTCAGCCCACTGGAAACCCAGCCATTTGATGTCGTCCCGGATGGAATCCACATATTCGGTGTCCTCCTTCACAGGATTGGTGTCGTCGAAACGCAGGTTGGTCTTGCCGCCGTATTTCTGAGCGATACCGAAGTTCAGACAGATGGACTTGGCGTGGCCGATATGCAGGTAGCCGTTCGGCTCCGGTGGAAATCGGGTATATACTTTCGCATCGTTTTTCCGGTTCTGGATGTCTTCTTCGATAATTTGCTCAATGAAATTCATAATCTACTATATTTTATGTGGTAAAAAAACAAGCTGCAAAAATACATTTTTTTTGGGCGAAAAAAAATTGTATCTTTGCCCTCGTAATTTTTTATCGAAATAATCCTAAAATTCATCGAATATGAAAAAAGTTTCTACAATGATGGTGATGCTGGCTTGTGTCGCCCTTCTTGCGTCATGCAAAAACAAGAAAACCGAGACCCCGGCTGAGGAAACCAAGAGCGAACTCCAACAAAAAGTCGAGGAATACGCCTATTTCGACCTCACCGCCGACCTCTCCAAACTGTCGGAGAGCGAACGTCAGCTGCTGCCCATCTTCTTCGAAATCGGTCAGATCATGGACGACCTCTTCTGGGAACAGACCTTCGGCGACAAGTCCATCCTCGACACCATCTCCGACCCGTGGATGAAGGACTACGCGATGATCAACTACGGCCCGTGGGACCGTCTTGACGGCGAGAAACCCTTCGTGCCCGGCTACGGCGAACGTCCCGCGATGGGCAACTATTACCCGCAGGACATCACCAAGGCCGAATACGACGCCTTCGACGACCCGTTGAAAGCCTCCCATTACACGGTGCTCCGTCGCGACGAGAACGGGAAACTCATCACCGTCGGCTACTACGAGGCCTACAAGGAGAAACTCGACCGCGTGTGCGAACTCCTCGACAAAGCCATTGAAATCACCGACAACCCCACCATGAAGAAATATCTCGTCGAACGCAAGAAATCCCTGCAGACAAACAACTACTTCCCCAGCGACATGGCCTGGATGGACCTCAAAGACTCCAACCTCGACTTCGTGTTCGGCCCGATCGAGAACTACGACGACGGCTTAAATTCCGTGAAGACCTCCTGGGAAGCCTTCGTGCTCGTGAAAGACGTCGATGCCAGCGCCAAATTGGACAAATTCGTGAAGATGCTTCCCCAGCTGCAACGCGAACTGCCCTGCGACCCCCTGCATAAAACGTATGTCCCCGGCACCACCTGCGACATGAACCTCTACGATGTGGTCTTCTACGGCGGCGACTGCAACGCGGCCGGCAAGACCATCGCCATCAACTTGCCCAACGACGACAACGTGCAGGCCAAGAAAGGCTCCCGCCGCTTCCAGCTCCGCAACGCCATGCAGGCCAAGTTCGACAAGATCATGAAACCCATCGGCGAAATTGTCATCGAACCGTCCGAACAAGATCATATCACCTTCGACGCCTTCTTCTGGAACGTCACCTTCCATGAGGTGGCTCACGGCTTGGGCGTGAAGCAGACCATCAACGGCAAAGGCTCCGTGGATGAGGCCATGCAGACCGAAAACTCCAGCTGGGAAGAGGCCAAGGCCGACATCGTGGGTCTGAACCTCGTGCTCAACCTCATTGACAAGGGCGAAATCACCGACATCTCCGTGGAGGACGCCATCACCACCTATATCGTCGGTCTGCTGCGCTCCGTGCGTTTCGGCGCCTCCGAAGCCCACGGTATCGCCAACATGATGTGCTACAACTACCTCTTCGAAAACGGCGCTTTCACCCGCAACGGAAACGAAACCTATCACATCAACTACGACAAGGCCCGCAAGGCCATGGAAGGTTGGATCGCCCTGATTCTCAAGACCCAGGCCGAAGGCGACTTCGAGTTCGCACAGCAATACAGCAAGGACAACGGCACCATCAAGGCCGACCTGCAGAAAGACCTCGACCGCATCAACAAGTCCGGCATCCCCAGAGACATTAGGTTCAATCAAGGACTTGACGTACTGGGAATCAAATAGTGGCTATTAACTTTTGGCTATTAGCTTTTGGCTATTAGCTATTAGCTTTTTAAAGGCCAACAGCCAATAGCTAACAGCTAATAGCCAAACTTGTAAGAACTATTAGCTCCAAATGTATCTTAAAAGTATTCAACTCACTAATTTCAAGAACTACACCGAAGCCTCCTTCACGTTCGACAGCAACGTAAACGGCATCGTGGGGGCGAACGGCAGCGGCAAGACCAACCTGCTGGACGCCATCCACTATCTGTCGTTCGGGAAGAGCTGCTTTTCGGCGAAGGACGTGAGCTCGGTGCGGTTAGGCACCGACTTCTTCGCCCTGCACGGCGATTTCGCGGACGAGGAATCCGGAAACACCACGCAGGTGAGCTGCGTCTATAAAAATGGAACCAAGTCACTGAAAGCCAACAAGAAGGAATACGACCGGCTGAGCGACCATGTGGGTCTCTTCCCCGTGGTGATGGTCTCGCCCTACGACAGCGACATCATCAACGACGGCAACGAGGTGCGCCGCCGCTTCTTCGACAAAATCATCTCGCAGTTCGACAAAATCTACCTCCAGCATCTAATCCACTACAAGAAACTGCTGCAGCAACGCAACGCCGTGCTCCGACAGCAGCACGAAACCGGTCATGCCGATTATTCGTTACTCCAAGTAATTGATTTTCAATTGATCGAAGACGGAAATTTACTTTTCCAGCGTCGGCGGCAGTTTATCGAGGACATCCGACCGATGTTCCTCAGTCACTACAGGCAATTGTCGCAGGGCAGCGAGACAGTTGAAGTCCGATACGAGTCCGGACTGACGGAAATGACATTCCGCGAGGGGTTGGAGAAATCGCTCGCGGCGGACACCAAATGCGGGTTCACGACTTTCGGGGTGCACAAGGACGACTACGAGTTCACCATCGACGGACAGCCGGTGAAGCATTTCGGGTCGCAGGGGCAGCAGAAGTCGTTCTCGTTGGCTCTACGGCTGTCGCAGTTCGACTACGCCTTCGCCTACAACAAACGCAAGCCGATCCTGCTGTTGGACGACATTTTCGACAAACTGGACCGGAACCGCATCACCGAGCTGCTGAACATGGTGGGGCAGGAGCATTTCGGGCAGGTTTTCATCTCCGACACCGACGAAAACAGGGTGCGGGCGATTTTAGGCGAGCACGGCATCGCACACCAGGTTTTCGAAATAAAGCGCGGCGAAAAACCCGAAAAACAGCCAAAAATCGACAATTTTATTCCCGAATAGAAAAAATTATTATCCAACCCATTGAATATCAATGAGAAAAAATCAAAAAAGAGTTGATGGAGTATAACGAAAAAAGTGTAATTTTGCCGCCGGAAAACGGGATATAGCGTAGTCCGGTTATCGCGCCTGCTTTGGGAGCAGGAGGTCGCCTGTTCGAATCAGGCTATCCCGACTGGGCTAAGCGCCAACGGTTCCGTAGCTCAACTGGATAGAGCAGCTGCCTTCTAAGCAGCAGGTTCTGCGTTCGAGTCGCAGCGGAATCACAAAAAAAGCACTTGCAAATCGTAATCGTTTGCAAGTGCTTTTTTTTGGTGAGCTAATGATCCGCAAGGTCGATCGATATAATCTGTTACAACAAAAAATATCAACAAGCTGCAACCTTTTGGACTTCTTGTGTACTATGAATAGATAAAAGAATTAATTTTGCAGCGTTGTTTGCTTATCTTGATGTTTAACGGACTTCGCGCCAAGGTCGGCGGCAACGCGAAGAAGTGAAAAATAGAAGTCCCCTTCCATTTTTAATGAACAATCAGAAGAAAATGACGAAGAACAATAGCATTCATGTCTTGTATTATTGTATTATTCTTATGCCTTCGTTGTTTCTGTGTTGTCATAACCATAAGGATACTGTCTCAGACGTGTCTTTCTCTACTAAGGACACCGTTGAAACCATAGAAAAAGCATATAGACTGAACTTGATGGATTCCATTGACAGCTATGGCATCAAAATGTCTCTTTATGGATACACAACGACAACATTCGAGAGAGTTAGCGAGATAAGGCAAAGAGACTGTCTCATACCGAGCGATAGCGGCTATTTCGGATGTTACACCTTTTTGAGTAAAAACCCGAAAAATGGGATGATACAACTCGACGGGTATATGGTTATATGGAATAAGCAGCGTCCATGGACCTATTCAAGTAAAAATGACCTGCTTATCGAATTGCGTGTTTTCACAGACAAGATCAAGTTGTGGGGCGATCTTGCTGTAGGAATGAACAGAAGCGAATTGCTTTCGATATTGGGGGAACCCGTCTTCAACGGAGTCGGTCGGTTGTTTTTTGAAGTTGGTGAAGGCCAGTATTTAGATGCCAGAATTGACGATCAAAATCTGGTGTATGCCTTACAACTCTTTCGCAGCGAAAAGGACTTCAGCACCGCGACGGCCCTTCAAGGGCATGTTTATGATTATTACGAAACGCGTTAGTTTCAAAAGAAATCTTCCATTCCAAAAAAATCCTATCTTCGCGCCATGAACCACACCGCCACATACCCGCCTCAGCACCCCCGTCCCGCTATCGGGGGTTATCGGTACTTCTTCAACGGGCAGGAGGCTGATAATGAGGTGCTTGGGGAAGGGGTGAGTTTGAGCGCGGAATTCTGGCAGTACGACACAAGATTGGGCAGGAGGTGGAACGTGGATCCTATGTTCAAGGAGTACGAGAGTCCGTATGCATGCTTCGCGGGGAACCCGGTGTGGTTTGCGGATCCGAATGGAGATTCTGTTATCGTTTTTAATGAAGAAGTATTCAATGTCCTCAAATAGTCACATATAAAATGAAACGTGCTCTTTATTTTCTTGTAACATTCCTCTGTTTTCTAAACTTGCCATCGCTGCATGCACAAAACCAACCACCCGTTTGGATAGAAATTGTACAGGGTGGCTTCCCCAATTACGTTATCTTTTCACGTTATGGGGTGATTGTGTCAACGTTTGATTATAATCTCAATGACCGCTTGCACCTTTTTAATACCTCATACTACCCGATAAGGACATTAGGTAACAGTCACATAGATAGTCTGCTTGAATATGTCGTTTTTCAGTATCAAAACTCAGAGCACAAAAAATTTATCACTCATGATGTGTTGATATTGGATGGCTCTTATACAGAAATCAGAATCCATAACGGTCATTCAATTAACACATTAAGGACAACCGAAGAGTGCTACAGCAAAGAGATGGATATTATTGAACGAATGGCAAATCAAATCCTTAGCGAATTATCGGACTCTAACAGAATAGATCTCGGTGGGTATTGCGATCATTGTGAAATCGTCAAAGCATCGCCTTATTGTCATTTCAAAACAATGGAGAATCCGACATTCTATGGATTTTTCTTCCAAATGATTGTTGATGACGAAGTTCTTCTTACTCTTCATGATGACCTTGGCATATTATATCAAGATACCGATGTGATTTTCATACCACGATTCCCGAACCGCGTCAAAAGGCATGAGTTCATGAATTGGAGAAAGCTGCTTTATCAAACGATAAGAACGGATATCCTCCAAAGTCAATTTGACACAACACCTTCATATACAGGTGGCTATTTGTTGGTTCGACTTGATGACAAGTGGGCATATATGAATCACGTGGACAGAAAAGTTATTAATAAATGGCTGAACAAAATGGAATGCGTCGTGCCACGCGCTTATCGCAAATCCTTCAAACGCAAAAAAACAATGATACTCCAATCGTGGAATAAAAATGTATCTAATATTTAGTATCTTCGCGCCATGAACCACACCACCACATACCCGCCCCAGCCCCCACGTTACGATAACGGGGGTTATCGGTACTTCTTCAACGGGCAGGAGGCTGACAATGAGGTGTTTGGGGAGGGGGCTTTGCACGCCTTCGAGTACCGCATGCACGACACGCGGTTAGGGAGATTTTGGAGTGTGGATCCGCTGGCGGGGAAGTTCCCGTGGAACAGTGTGTATGCGTTTGCGGAGAACCAAGTTGTGGAAGGGAGAGAGCTGGAGGGACTGGAAGTCTATTACACTACAACAGAATTTGAAAGTGCATTTGGACTTGCACAATATGGATGGAATTATGTGATAGGTAAAGGAACCGCGCAGGATAAAGTTGGAATCACCTATTTCAAATATAGATCCCCTTTTAAGATTTCCAGTCAGGAATCTGTTGCAGGTGTTATGCCCTTTTGCTTAAAGGTGCATTTTGGAACAGATTTTTCTTCAGATTATTTTAGACAATCCTCAAAACGAGGTCCTATCACGTCGTTGGATTTCTATCCGGTGAAAAAAGGTTTTTCCGTCGAAGGCAGGGATGTTTTTCCTTACGTGGGAGTAAGCAGAGGTGTAGGATTCTTCGCAGCTATTGTGACTACCAATACAGAAGTGACAGAATCATATTCAATTACTTTCAATGAGCGCATGAATCTTATAAAGATTGTTACTTCCAAAGGTTTCAAATATAATGACTATGATCCAAATCTTGAAGTCGGGAAAGATGACCACTATTTGTATTATATCGACAACGGTCGTTGGTTTAATTTTTTCAGGAAGACAAAAATCAAAACCGATATTAAGATGATTAATGTCGATAAAGAAACAGGATCTTGGGAAAGCGAAGAATACCATCAAAGTGTTGAAGATCACTAAATATTCACATCAATGAAATTCATATATCCATTAGATAGAATCACGGATTATTTCATAAAAAATATCCAGGTTGCTGTGTTCTAGCAACCCTTTTTTTGTTATTTGTCATTGCTCCGATTGCAGACTTAGCCATTGATCATGAATGGTTCAAACGGAAAGCTATTGAGGTGAAATACTGTTATCACTGGGATAGTGATACTTTACAACCTTATATGATATACAAGAAAGGGAGAAATGTCAAAGGTTTTGAAAAGGCATATTGGATGTTGGCATATTATTACACACCCGATTCTTTGTTTCCACACAAACATGAAACCGTCATGTCTGATTTCTATCAGAAGGATCTGATTTATAAAGTGGAAATTCTGCGTTATAGCGAAGACTCTCTGCTATCAAAGATCAGATATAAGTGCTCTGCCTCCAAAGAATATCTTGAATGGATTGAAATTGTCCCCACATTTACTTTGCATGACACACTGCCCACCGGATACGAGGCGGAGAACGAGGGGTACATGAAGGATATCAAGCTGAAGAAACCGAAGTCGTAGTTGATTACACGCACAAATCTTCCTGTTATCCTCAACAAGTTGTCCCCAATTGTCCCTGTTGTCGTCAAAAAATATATCTTAATTGTTGTCCAACCCGAAAAATTCCTATCTTCGCGCCATGAACCGCACCACCACATACCCGCCCCAGACCCCACGTTACGATAACGGGGGTTATCGGTACTTCTTCAACGGGCAGGAGGCTGATAATGAGGTGCTTGGAGAAGGGGCGAGTTTGACCGCGGAATTCTGGCAGTACGACACGAGGCTGGGCCGGAGGTGGAATGTGGACCCTGTGTTCAAGGAGTACGAGAGTCCGTATGCGTGCTTCGCGGGAAACCCGATGCGGTTTGCGGATCCGAAGGGAGATACGGTCATCGTGTATAACAATGATAGGGTTACGAAAAAATACATAAAACGATATTTCAAGGAACATTTTGGAAGTTCGAAAATGTTCTGTTTTTCAAGCAATGGAATGCTTTTAGTAAAACAGAAAGAATTTAATCTGTTTTTTGACAATGCAAACCCTCAACAACAAATGCTATTAAGTGGACTTGTCGAAGCAATATCGACAACGACGAAAGTGCGAGTTTTAATAACTAAAACAAACCCCAATGTATGTTTTAGTAGGCAACCAATTGTTGGTTATGATGACAATGGGAATCCTACATACGGTGAAAAAGAACAATCTTTCATTTACACGCAATATAATGGCGGTGGAGCTACTTCACTTGACCCAAAATTTGGGTATATCATAGGAATCTGCGACAAAGTAGCTAACGAGACACTTTGCTCTTCTGAATTAAACATATTTGGAGTGCCCCACAATGAAGTTTTATATAATATTGAGACGGGAAGTGCCAGTTCCGCTTTCTTTCACGAATTGTTGGATGAGTTCTTGGATTATTACGTAAAGAGAATAATCACTCCTGAATCATTACCGACAGAAGAAGTTCAGTATCAGAATGCCGCTTTAGAGAACAAGAAATTACCTAAAAGAGACGGAAAAGATCATGAAAGATTATAAAAAAATATTATTTGTAGCTGCCGTTATCACGTTGTCTGTTCTCCCAAACTTGAATGCTCAAGACGAGTACATATTAGTTTTCAGAAATGTTGACAAAGCAACTTTTTGGTTGCCTATAAAGATCCCTCATCTCTCTTGTCGGGATTCCATAAATGATGAGTTGAGGTCTCGTATTAGGAATAAAATAGATAGTTGCACAATACGAAAAGACACCCTTACTGTTTATTTTAATCCTGTGGGCCTAACCGTTTATTTAGACACTACTACTGCTCATTTCTATTTTGGACTAAGAGGAATGACAAATTTAAAGCGTAATTTTTCCCTTTCCGTACCATCGTGTTGCACTATGCCATGTGATAGCATCAATACAATTGTGGTTGAGTCTTTTGTTACCCGATACACATTTGCAAAGAGAGGGAAGAGACGATACTTTTATGTTGGAGCGAAAAATATAGATATTGGTCTGGATTATATTAAAAAGCACCAATTCAAAGTGGAATATACTACTATCCGTTCATGATACATAACTCGGATGTTGTCCCAAGTTGTCCCCGTTGTCGTCAAAAAACATTCCGTACAGTCTTTCCAACCCGAAAAAATTCCTATCTTCGCGCCATGATCCGCACCACCACATACCCGCCCCAGACCCCACGTTCCGCCAAGGGGCAATCATGTTGTCCAAGTTGTCCAAGTTGTTTTTCTAAATAAATTGTATCTTTGCGGCGAAAATCCACCGTTATGAAATACCCTATCGGCATACAGACATTCTCGGAAATCATCAATAAAGGATACCTTTATTTTGACAAGACCGCTTTGGTACACAAGCTGGCCAATGACAGCAAATACTACTTCCTCAGCCGTCCCCGCAGGTTTGGCAAAAGTTTGCTGGTCACCACCTTGGAGGCCTACTTCCAAGGGCGGAAGGAGCTCTTCGAAGGGTTGGCCATCAGCAAGCTGGAAACCGAGTGGGAACAGTATCCCGTGCTGCACATCGACCTCAACGCCGCCGACTACAGAAGCGAGGAAGCCCTCATCTCCATCATTGACAGGCATATTCGCCAATTTGAAACTATTTATGGGGAAAATCCCAAAGACATGGCTTTGTCAGATCGTTTTATTGGTGTCATTCAACGCGCATACGAACAAACCGGCCGTCAAGTCGTAATCTTAGTGGACGAATACGACAAGCCGCTGCTGCAGACTATCGGGAACACGGAACTCCAGGACAACTACCGCAAGATTCTGAAGGGTTTCTACGGGGTGGCCAAGACCATGGATGCGTGCATCCGTCTCGCCTTCTTCACCGGGGTGACCAAGTTCTCGAAAGTGAGCGTGTTCAGCGACCTCAACAACCTGGAAGACATCTCGTTGTCAGAGCAGTATGCCGAAATCTGCGGCATCACCGAGCAGGAAATCCGCGACAACATCGATGCACAAGTCGGGGAACTGGCGGCGGCCAACGGCCTGACCAAGGAGGAGTGCTACGGGAGACTGAAAGAACAATACGACGGCTACCACTTCCACCCCAACAGCGCAGGGATGTATAATCCTTTCAGTCTGTTGTCTGCCTTAAAACGCAAGGAGTTCGGCGACCAGTGGTTCCAGTCGGGCACGCCCACGTTCCTGGTAGAGGTCCTGAAACGCAATAATTACGACCTGGAGCAGCTCACCCGCGAGGAGGCCACGGCCGACCTGTTGGGCAGTCTGGACGCTATCGACACCAACCCAACACCGCTACTCTACCAAAGCGGCTATC
>JAEEGG010002034.1_pt1 | contig 53196 bp, 28 predicted proteins | sample 9134161 | NCBI WGS metagenome assembly JAEEGG01 (sample SAMN16246543, study PRJNA631951) | gut metagenome | biome: gut microbiome; feature: rumen; material: CR-attached | host: Bos | place: Iran: Karaj | collected 2018-10 | reverse complement strand
AAGGACAACGAATACTCGCAGTGGCGCTCCTTCGGCGACATTCACCTGAGCATCACTCCCTTCAAGAACTTCATGATTCGCACCACCCTCGGCATGGACTACACGCAGAAGGAGCAGCGCTTCTTCACCTACCCCATTGCCAACGGCAAGGTGATGCGCACCGACAGCGCCGTCGAGGGCAAGCAGGAGCACTGGATGCGCTGGATGTGGAACGCCATAGCCACCTACAACCTCGAGATAGGCAAACACCGTGGCGACGCCATGATCGGCACCGAGGTGAACCGCCAGGACTATAAGATGAACAGTGCCAAGCGCTACGAGCTGGCCATCCTCAACACCGACTACATGTGGCCCAGCGCCGGTGCCGGCCGTCAGCTGGCCGAGGGCTTCGGCGAGGGCTTCTCGCTGCTGTCGTTCTTCGGCAAGGTGAACTACACCTACGACGACAAGTATCTGGCATCGTTCACCATCCGTCGCGACGGCTCCAGCCGTTTCGGTTCCAACAAGCAGTATGGTACCTTCCCCTCCGTCAGTGCCGGCTGGCGCATCAGCGAGGAGAAGTTCATGGAGGGCACCAAGGGATGGCTCGACAACCTGAAGCTGCGCTACTCATGGGGACAGACGGGTAACCAGGAAATCTCGAACACGGCACGCTATACGCTCTATAAGTCGGTTGTATCCACAGGACTCTGGGGCAGCGGACAGGCCGGCTCCTCCTACGACATCACTGGTAAGAACGGCGGCTACGACCTCGACAACGGCTATGTGCGCAACCAGCGTGGCAACAACGACATCAAGTGGGAGACCACCACACAGCATAACATCGGTCTCGACTTTGCCCTCATCGGCAACGAGGTCTACGGCTCCTTCGACTGGTTCAACAAGAAGACCACCGACATCCTGCTCTTCATGGAGGGCATCGCCGCTATGGGCGAGGGCGCCGGACAGTGGATCAACGCCGGCGAGGTGAAGAACAACGGTTGGGAGCTCACCGTGGGCTACCGTCACCGTCTGCCCAACGACTTCTCGTGGGACATCAGCGGCAACGTCAGCAAATATGTGAACGAGATTACCAAGCTGCCCGAGACGGTGGCTGCCAACGGCAAGTACGGCGGCAACGGCGTGAAGAGCGTGGTGGGACATCCCATGTTCTCGCAGGTGGGCTACATCTACGACGGCATCTTCAAGAGCCAGGCAGAGATTGACAACCACGCCATACAGGAAGGTGCCGGACTGGGCCGCATCCGCTATAAGGACATCAACGGCGACGGAATGGTGACCGAGGACGACCAGGACTGGATCTACGACCCGACGCCCGACTTCACCTGGGGCCTGAACATCTACCTGCAGTACAAGGACTTCGACCTCACCATGTTCTGGCAGGGCGTGCAGGGCGTCGATGTTGACTGCCGCGGCTACAAGTCGCAGACCGACTTCTGGGCCAACTCGGCCATCAACGTGCCTTATCTGAACAAGGGCGTGCGTGTGCTCGACGCATGGAGCCCGGCCAACCCCGGCAGCGACATTCCGGCACTGACCACCAGCGACACCAACCGCGAGGGACGCGTGTCATCCTATTTCATAGAGAACGGATCGTATGTGAAGCTGCGCACCATACAGTTTGGCTACAACATGCCGAAGACGGTGACCGACAAGCTGCACCTAGACCGCATACGCCTCTATGCCTCGGCCCAGAACCTGCTGACCATCAAGAGCAGCAAGTTTACAGGCGCTGACCCCGAGAGCCCCGGATTCAACTACCCCATCCCTCTCAACCTGACCTTCGGACTCAATGTTTCATTCTAAATACTGCAAAAACATGAAAACAACATATCAACTCATCGCCTGTCTGCTATGCTGCAACATCGTTGCAGCCCTCACCTTCTGCTCCGATTTCCTCGACGAGCAGGTGCCGCAGGCCACGCTGACTCAGGACGAGGTGAAGAACCCTGAGTATATCGACAATGTGCTGATTTCGGCCTACGCCGGCCTGGTCAGCATCGAGGACATGAACTCCTCGTTCTCGCTCTGGAACTACGACACACGCTCCGACGATGCCTACGTCGGCGGATCAGACTTCTCCGACGGCGAGCCTTTCCACATCCTGGAGAAGAGCACCGGCGTGATGACCAAGGACTGGCCCTACAACGACATCTGGAACCGCTTCTACCGCTACCTCTCGCGCATCAGCCTGTCGCTCGACATCCTCGCCGAGGCCGACCAAAGCAACAGCACCATACAGCAGCGCACAGCCGAGATGAAGTTCCTGCGCGCCTACGGACACTTCCAGCTGAAGCGCCTCTTCAAGAAGATTCCTTTCGTCAACAAGCTCAACATGCAGGAAGACGACTATAACAATCTGTCGAACACAGAGTACACCAACGACGAGGGCTGGCAGCAGATCATCAACGACCTGGAGGATGCCTACGCCGTGCTGCCCGCCGTGCAGACCGACAAGGGACGCCCCACGAAGGCTGCCTGTGCCGCCATGTTAGCCAAGGTCTACCTCTATAAGGCCTATCGTCAGGACGATGCCAGCAGCAACCAGGTGACCTCCATCAACGAAGAGGACCTGAGGAAGGTGGTCGAGTACACCGACCTGTCCATCTACACCAAAGCCGGCTACGGCCTGGAGAGCGACCTGCACAACAACTTCCGCCCCGAGGAGCAGTACGAGAACGGCAAGGAGAGCCTCTGGGCCATCCAGTACTCGCACAACGACGGCACCACCTGGGGCAACCTGAACTTCTCTTACCGACTCATCGTGCCCTGCATACCCAAGGTGCACGACTCGGGCTGCGACTTCTACAAGCCCTCCATCAACCTGGTCAATGCCTATCGCACCACCAGCGACGGACTGCCTATCTTCGACAATGCTCCCGCTGCCGACTACACCGTAGGCTCGGCACAGACCGTCGACCCGCGCCTCTTCGTCACAGTGGGCGTACCGGGCACTCCCTATATGTTCAACACCAACTTCATGATCAGCCAGACCAACACATGGAGCCGCTCGGGTGGCAAGTATGGTTACTTCGTCTCGCTGAAGCAGAATGTTGACCCCGCTCTGACCGACAGCTACCTCTACGTGTGCGACAACCAGTGGGCCAGCTCGATGAACCGCGTGGTGCTGCGCTATGCCGACGTGCTGCTGATGCGTGCCGAGGCACTGGCACAGCTGGGACAGACCGCCGAGGCCATCACGATGGTGAACCAGGTGCGCCAGCGCGCCATCAACATGGCCACCAACAGCGTCGTCTCGAGCTATCCTAATAAGTATGGTGTGCACTTTGCAGTGGGCAAGTACAGCGGCTCGTATTCCAAGGACGAGGCCATGAAGATTGTCAAGATGGAGCGCCGCCTGGAGCTGGCCATGGAGAGCGAGCGTTTCTTCGACCTCGTGCGCTGGGGCGATGCAGCCAACGTGCTCAACCGCTTCTACAGCACCGAGAGCGAGAAGATGAACTTCCTCGACGGTTCACAGTTCACCGCCAACAAGAACGAGTACCTGCCCGTGCCCTTCGAGCAGATAGCTGCTTCCAACGGACACTACACGCAGAACTGCGGACAGTGGTAAATAACAGTTAATAGTTGACAGATAATAGTTTATAGTTATGATGACCAAAATAAAGAACATTTTTGCGGCATGTCTCCTATGCTGCGGTATCATCGCAGCCCTGACAGCTTGCAGCGACGACAACACGGGCAGCATCGACGTGAGCGGTTCGTGCCTCGTGGAGAAGTTCGTGCTCAACGGACAGTATGAAGGCACCATCAACACCGAAAAGCGACTGGTGAAGGTGAAGGTGCCCGTAGACTTCAACCAGAAGGGTAACATGGAGATTACCAGCCTCACCGTCTCGCCAGGTGCACAGACCAACTTGAAGGTGGGCGACCACGTGAACTTCGACGGCGACCGCACCCTGCACATCACCAACGGCGACCTCGTCATGGACTATCAGGTCAGCGTGCGCAACGACGAGGCACTGCTCAAGCTCTTCATCCTCGAGGGCGTGAAAGGCGCCATCAACCAGGAGGACAAGACCGTCACCGTCAGCGTGATGGCCAACAGCGGCATCGACCTGGAGAACGCCACCTTCGAGGTGGAGTGCAGCGAGGATGCCACCTGCAGCCCCGCCAGCGGGACAAAGGCCAACTTCCGCGAGCCGATGCTGCTGACACTCACCGACAACACCGCCACCAACACCTATACGGTCAACGTGACGCTCATCGAGAATCCCGTGGCCATCTTCGTGGGCGATGCCGAGAATGTGGAGCTGCTCAACGACGAGGAGAAGGCTGCCGCCAAATGGCTGACAGGCAACGTCGAGGGCGCCGCCTACGCTTCATGGGACATGGTGGCCAGCGGCAGCATCTCGCTTGACGAGTGCAAGCTCATCTTCTTCCACCGCCACAGCCCTGCCTACGGCAACTACAACGGATTTGCCGAAGCTGCTACAGGAGCCATGACGGCGCTGCCCAAGATGAAGGAGTTCTGGAAGAACGGAGGTGCTTTCGTGCTCAGCCGCTCGGCCGTGAACTACGCCATCGCCCTCGGTGCCATGCCCGAGAACGTCTATCCCAACAACTGCTGGGGCGGCGGAGGCGGTGAAGGCTCCGACCTCATGGGCGACGACCCCTGGCACTTCTTCGCCTACGACGTCAACCACCCGCTGTGGAAGAATCTCGTCACCTATCCCGGCGCACCCGACGATGCCGTCTATACGCTCGACAACGGCTATACCATCTGTAACACCACGTCGCAGTTTGCCCTCTGGAATCCCTACACCGGCGTGCAGGCCTTCGAGGAAATCACGGGCAATCGCGGGCTGGCTCATGGTGGCGACGGTGCCATCGTGGCTTGGGAACTGAAGGCTGCCAACGGCAACTACGGCAAGGGTGGCATCATCTGCTTCGGATCGGGTCTCTTCGACTGGAACTCGCCCACGCCCTACACGTCGCTCTACCATGACAACATGGGACGCATCATGCTCAACGCACTCGATTACCTAACCAAATAAAAAAGCCACCATTATGAAAACCAACAATATAAAGCATTACCTCCTTGGTTGTCTCGTGTGCTGCGGCATCGTCGCAGCCCCGGCAGCCCTCGCCTCCTGCAGCGACGACGACTTCAGCGGCGATCCCGACCGCGACTGGGCAGGCACCACCACCTTCTTCACACCGACCGACGACCAGGGCTTCGGCACCTACTACACCCCCGCCGTGGGACGCGTCGGCGACCCCATGCCCTTCTACGACCAGCGGACAGGAGACTTCAAGGTGCTCTACCTGCAGGAGTTCATCAATAACATGAGCCACCGCTTCCACCCCATCTGGGCCGTGGCCACCAAGGACGGCGCCAGCTACGAGTCGCTGGGCGAGCTGCTGCCCTTCGGCGCCAACGACTATCAGCAGGATGCAGCGCTCGGCACAGGCTGCGCCTATGAGAAGGACGGCACCTACTACATCTACTACACCGGCCACAACGGCAACTGCAAGAACCGCGAGGTGGTGATGCGCGCCACATCGACCGACTTCAAGACCTGGACAAAGGACGAGCTGTGGACACTCAACGGCCCCGACTACGGCTACTCAGGCAACGACTTCCGCGACCCGCAGGTCTTCGTGGCCGACGACAACCTCTACCACATGGTCATCTCGACCTATCCTGTCAACGGCGGCGACCCCGTCTTTGCAGAGTTCAAGTCAGCAGACCTGAAGAACTGGGAGCACGTAGGCCGCATCCGCATGATCTGGGACCGCATGCTCGAGTGCCCCGACATCTTCAAGATGGGCGACTACTGGTACATGGTCTACAGCGAGAGCTTCCGCACCTCGTGGAGCCGCAAGGTGAAATACATGATGGCCCGCAGCTACGACGAACTGAAGAGCTGCTTCAACGACGGCCCGAAGTGGCCGGCCGACGGCCATGAGGGCGTGCTCGACAGCCGTGCCTTCTATGCTGGCAAGACGGCCTCCAACGGCACCGACCGCTACATCTGGGGATGGTGTCCCTTCCGCTCGGGCGGCGACATCCACGAGAAAAACATCAACGTGGGCGCTGGCGACGGCAACGAGCCCAACTGGAGCGGTGCGCTGGTCTGCCACAAGCTCATACAGCACAACGACGGCACACTGACACTCGGAGCCGTGCCCGCCATGGCCGCCAAGTACAACAAGACCGTTGCTGCTAACGTGATGGCTTCCAACGGATACAACAGTGGGACGCTGAGTGGCGACGGAGCCTTCGTACTCTACAACCGCTTGGGCACCTGCAACCACATCGCCTTCACAGTAAAGACCTCGAACAACTGGGACAAGTTCGGCATATCCTTCGTCCGCGGCACTGACTCGAAGAAATACTACACCATCGTGGTCAACCCCGAGGATGAGAACCACCGCAAGGTGAACTTCGAGCAGGAAGGTGAAGAGGGCAAGGGATTCATAGAGGGTATCGACGGCTACTGGTTCGAGCGCCCTGCCGACAACACGTACAACGTTGACATCTACACCGACAACTCCGTCCTAGTGATGTACATCAACGATGTCTGTGCCTACACCCAGCGCATCTACGGCATACAGAAGAACTGCTGGAGCATCAACAACTACGGCGGCTCCGTCACCGTCAGCGACGTGAAGGTCAGCCAGCAATAATAGGCCGACGGCTCTTTCCATGGGTAAGGGATTGCCTTTCAGGATAACATATCAACAAATTATTCATCACGGGTCCGGCGCTTTGCCGTCGGACCCTCAATAAAAAGAATGACGATGAAAAAACAATTACTCATCATGGCTATGGCAATGGCCACAATGACAGCCTCGGCACAAGTAGTGCTGTGGGATGGCGAAGACAAGGACATCAACACCGACGGAGGCTTCTGGAACCGCGCCGACCCTACCGTCGTGGAGGACAATGGCAACAAATGCCTCAAGATAACGCTGAAAGACAACCCCGGCGGCTGGGACAAGGAGCATTGCAATGCTGCCCTGCCCTTGGGTGACGTCGACTTCAAAGCACTGCGCCGCATGACCCTGCGCATCAAGATGAGCGCCAACCACAACGTGCTCGTCAAGCTGGTGAAGGACGGCGACGGAGGCTACGCCACAGGACGATGGTTCTGGTGCGGAGAGGCAGACCAATGGAACATCCTCACCTTTGAGTTCGCTGCCGGCCCTGACAGCGAGAGAATCACAGATACCGGCAATACGGTGCTGGAGATATGGCCCTTTGAAGATGGCAACGATGCGCTGAACAATGTCGGGCAGACCATCTACATCGATGACATCAAGATGGAAGGAACGATGGTGGATGGCAAGGGAATCCTCGCCTACGCCGACAACTCGCTGACGGGAGAGGTCGTCGTGACAGGCGTCATCGGCAAGGGCAACTATCAGTGCACATGGAATGGCGACTGGCATTCCGAAGCTTACAACGACTATGCCCTGCTGGCTGCCAAGCTCGCGCCAACGGCCACGAAGCTCAATGTCAGCGGTGCCGCACGCTGGGACGAGGACTGGGACGTCATCAAGGCCAAGTGTCCTGGGATAGAGGTGGTCGTGGAAGAGGCTTCGGCCATCAGCACGCTACCGTCGTCTGGCAGAAGTCAGGAATCAAACGTGGTCTACTCACTCTCTGGCCAGCGCCGCGCCAATATGCACTCCAAGGGCATTTATATCGTCAACGGAAGGAAAAGTGCAGTGAGATAAGCGCCTCAACTTCCGCAAATAATTAGAAACATCACTCTTCCTTTTTAGGCAAGGGCAAGGAAAAGTTTTTCTCATGCCGTGAGAATCATTCTCACGGCATGAGAATATTTTTTGCCACCCAGTAGCCAGGCTGCTCGTAAGCAGTGGCACCGCCACTGCCCCGCCTCCACCCGCCGCCCCCCCCTTTCCTAAAAATGCAAACAAAATGCCGATAATATTTGGCTATATGGAAAACAACGTGTAATTTTGTGGCTTGATTGTAAAAGAAAAGACAACACTCTATGCGAAAGCCTGTCTTACACATTATTATTTTATATAGCCTGGCGCTACTGCTGACGGCTTGCGGCAACAGCCCGCGTTACCACATCACGGTGCTGCAGTGCTCGGTGGGCAACTGGCGCTACAAGCTCAACCAGGAGCTGCTGGCCGCTCAGCATCTGTACGAAGAGGATGTGGAGGTGGAGATCCTCAACTGCCACGACCGCTCCGACATTCAGGTGCGGCAGATTGACAGTCTGATACACAGCGACGTCGACCTCCTGGTCGTTGCGCCCAACGAGTATGCCGAGGTGGCACCGGCCCTGAAGCGGGCCAAGGAGAGCGGCAAGCCCGTCATCCTGTTCGACCGTAGGGCAGACACCGACGACTACACCGCCTTCATCGGAGGCGACAACGTGGCAGTGGGCCGCCTCGCTGCTGACTATGCTGCGCAGCTGGCCACCAACCGTCACTCTTCTTCCTCCACCCCACCCCGCCCACAAAGCCCACAAAACCCACAAAACCTCCCCTTAGTCCTCGAAATCACAGCGCTCCAGAGCACCTCGCCCTCGCGCGACCGCCACAAGGGCTTCGACGAGGCCATACGCCAGCACCCAGAGGTGGACTACCAGTGCATCTTCAGCAACTGGGACGACCATCGCACCGACAGCATCGTCCGCCAGGCACTGCAGAGCGACAGGAGGCCCGACGTCATCTTCTGTCACAGCGACTTCATGGCGCGCGGAGCATCGTGGGCGGTGAGTGACGCAGGACTGGAAAAAGAGGTGAAGATCATCGGCGTTGACGGACTGCCAGGGCCGGGAGAAGGCATCGAGGGCGTGGAGCAGGGATGGCTGGCCGCCACATGTACCTATCCCACACAAGGCGAGAAGATAGTGCGGCTGGCGCTCGACATCCTTGGAGGAAAGCCATACGAGCGCGACAACAGCTTGCAGAGCATGGTCATCACGCCAGAGAATGTCGACATGGTGGCCCTCTATAACAAAGAGCTGCAACAGCAGGGCGGCCAGCTGCTCACCATTCAGGACAAGCTGGAGGAGTATTTCGGCCTGTACAACGTGCAGAGCAAGATCATCTGGGCGGCCGTGGCCGTCATCGTGCTGCTCATCGTGGCCGTGCTGCTCACATGGCGCGGCGTGGTGCAGATACGTGCTGCCCACCGCCGCCAAAAGGCGCTGAACAAAGAGCAGAAACTCTTCTACACCAATGCCAGCCACCAGCTGAAGACGCCGCTGACGCTCATTGCCGGGCCGGTGAGCCAGCTGCTGCAACGCAACGCCGTAAAGGGGGAAGACCTGCAGCTGCTGGAGATCACAGAACGGAACATCAGCCAGATGGAGAATGTGCTGTCCGACGTGCTCAACTTCGGCAAGGACACCACCCAGCCTGCCGTCGACGACACCACGGCACAGCAGGTACTCCAGCAGCAGGCGGCAGCCATCGTGGAGAAAGAGCACCTCGGCATGCTCAAGCAGGAGGACACCGACGAGCTGGCCAACATCCTCATTGTCGACGACAATGCCGACATGCGCCACTACCTGCGCACACTGCTGGCCTCGCGCTTCTACGTCTTGGAGGCGCCCGACGGGCAGAGCGGCTTGCAGCTGGCACGCGAGAGTGTGCCCGACATCGTCATCTCCGATGTGATGATGCCCGTCATGGACGGCCTTCAGTTCTGCAAGAGCCTGAAGGAGGACTTCATCACCAGCCACATACCCGTCATCCTGCTCACAGCACGCAGCACCGAGGTGCAGCAGATGGAAGGCTACGAGCACGGCGCCGATGCCTACATGACGAAGCCCTTCCGTGCCGACCTGCTCATCAGCCGCATCGACAACCTGCTACGCAGCCGGCAGCAGCTGCAGACAGTCTTCAAGGGTGGACAGGAGGCCGACAAGGAGGTGAAGCTCACCACACAGGACAAGCTCTTCATGGACCATCTGCGCGACGTGGTGAGGGAGAAGATGGCCAATCCGAAGCTGAAGATGGACGACCTGGGCGACGAGCTGGGCATCAGTCGCGTGCAGCTCTACCGCAAGGTGAAGGTGCTCACGGGTCTCTCGCCCGTAGAGCTGCTGCGTGAGATGCGCTTAGAGCGTGCCAAGACCTTGCTGAACAGCACCACGAAGACGGTGGCCGAGATAGCTTACGAGGTGGGCTTCACCACGCCCAGTTACTTCACCACCTGCTTCAAGAAGCAGTTCGGCAAGCTCCCTATGGAGTTGCGTGCCGAATGATGCCTCGAAAACGGTGGGGCGCATCCGCGGTCGTGGCGCTACTCGATAGATACGAAGAGCCCCGGCCTGCATGAGGTCGGGGCATGGTCTGCACCTACGAATTTGAAATTGTGATAATCAGGCGAAGTGTACAGACGCTAAGTCCTGAGCGAAGAGGTGGATGGCTTTTTCTACCTTGGCCACCGTTTTGGGTGAAGGATTTCTGCGTCCTGTCACATAGTGGCTCAGCTGCTGCTGGTTGATGCCAGTAAGGCGTGACAGGCCAGCCAAGGATATCACCTTTGAGTAGTAGGCCAAGAACGATGCCATATCATACTTGTACACCATCTCAACCTCTGTGAAGGGCTTACCGTCCTCTGCATACACTCGTCGCATGTCGGCATAGCCGCCCTCGAAGCATTGCTTGGCTTCCTCCACTGTACTACCAGTACCCGTTATCAGATAGTCCAAATCCTCTGCATCACTATAGATGCTGTAGTTTCCATCGCTTGCTCTCTCAATAATTGCATTTACCTTCCTCATAGCTGTAATCTTTAAGTTTACATCATTCTTGTTATAGAGAGAGAGCTTATTTCAGCCCTGCTCTCTTTAGGATTTGATTCAGTGTACCTTTTGCCACCTCCTCGCTTCCATGATTGCTCATTTGGAAACTCATGCCAGTCTTTGGGCTGTACCACAGCGGGTGTCCAGCTTGCTGCCGTCCCGTGTCGTAGCATCCCATCTTACTGACTAACTTTTCAAGTTCGTTGTACTTCATCTTGCTGTTTGATTATCACGACACAAAGGTAATGATATTCTTTTGAATATCGAAACAAACAAACAAAAATGTTATCAGTCTTAATATCATTTAACGAAGTTGCCGTAAGGCTTCTTGCCCCGCTTGCCCTTCCTCTCGGTGTAGATGGCGGCGGTATTGACGGCATCACTGCGTCGTTCAAGCGGAAAACGGGCGATTTTTGTACAAAGCCTTTGTACACTGCGTACAGAGCCTTTGTACAGAGTGTACAGAACCTTTGTACACTTTTAACAGTCCTTTGCTTTTCATGGCCGTCGCCGTTCCGCGAATAATACAGGCTAAAATTTCATAAAGAGTCTTTCAAATTTGTTACATGTATCATTTTTCTTAGTCACAGAACGATAAATTTCAGCCTTTTGCGCTTTTGGTTGTTACTTTTGCGGTAGTTTTTTGAAACAATTGTATTAACCAAAATCGTAAAAGCAAATGGAAAGAACAAAGAGATTCTTGCTCAGCTTCCTGACTCTGCTGCTTGGTACTGTAATGTACGCGCAGACAGAGATAACAGGAACGGTGGTCGATGAAACCGGCGAAGGGGTCATCGGAGCCACAGTGAAAGAGAAGGGCACCAGCAACGGTGCCGTGACCGACTTTGACGGAAACTTCAAGGTGAAGGTTGCCAAGGGTGCCATGCTGGTCATCAGCTACATTGGTTACGACAATGTGGAGATGGCAGCTGCTCCCGGCATGAAAGTCGTGATGAAGGAAAACGCTTCGGAACTGGCCGAGGTGGTGGTCGTGGGCTATCAGACCCAGCGCAAGGCCGACCTGACCGGCTCGGTGTCGGTGGTGAAGACCGACGAGCTGAAGACCTCGAGCGACACCGACCCCATGCGTGCCCTGCAGGGTAAGGTGCCCGGCATGACCATCACCAGCAACGGCTCGCCCGTTGGAGCCGGTGTGGTACGTGTTCGTGGCGGCGGCTCGTTCAACTCGTCACAGGACCCCCTCTTCATCATCGACGGTGTGCCCACAACGACGAATCTGAACACCCTGAACATGAACGACATCGAGTCGATGCAGGTGCTGAAGGACGCTGCATCGGCTTCTATCTACGGTAGCCGCGCTGCTAACGGTGTCATCATCATCACCACCCGCTCGGGCAAGAAGGGCGACAAGGTGAGGGTGGACTTCTCGGCCAACCTGACGGCACAGTTCTACAACAAGCAGACCATGATGAAGCTGGCCAACACCGCCGAGTATGCCACCGCCATGGCACAGGCTGCCATGAACGACGGCCTCAACCCCGAGCAGTACGCCAACAACTACGGTCTGACGCTGCACGCACAGAAGGGTGTGGACATCAAAGCCTACAACCCGGCTACAGGACAGATGGAGAGCTTCACGGTGAACGGCATGAACGACGGTTTCCTCAACGATGCCAAGACCATGCGCTTCAGCGACACCGACTGGCTGAAAGAGATTTCGCGCACTGGCTTCTCGCAGAACTACGACCTCAGCATCTCGAATGCCACCGACAAGTCGTCGGCCCTGTTCAGCTTCGGCTACAAGAAGAACAACGGTATCCTGAAGTACACCGACTTCGAGAGCTTCTCAGGCCGCATCAACACCTCGTACAAGGTGAACAAGCTGGTGACTATCGGCGAGAACGCCACCATCACCTACAGTGACCAGGTGGACTGCCAGCCTCTGGAGAACGCCCTGAAGATGGCGCCCACACTGCCCGTCTATGAAGAGGACGGCGTGACCTTCTCAGGCCCCGTGCGTGGCATGAGCGACCGCCAGAACCCCCTGCGCGAGCTTTACCACAACCGCGACAACCGACTGAAGATGTGGCGCATCTTTGGCAATGCCTACATCAACGTGCAGCCCCTCAAGGGCCTGACACTGCGCTCGAACTTCGGCCTCGACTACTGGGCAGAGCATATCCACAGCGTGACCTACACCTGGCACAGCGACGTGGTGAACAACAGCACGCCGGCTGCCAACCTGGGCAACAAGACCTCGGTGAAGTGGACATGGTCGAACACGGCCAACTATAACTTCAACATCGGCGCCGACCACAACTTCATCCTCCTCGCCGGCTTGGAGCTGCACCGCGACGTGGAAGACCGCGCTTCGTCCTACGCTCAGATGTTCGCCTTAGAGAACTACGACTACATGTGGCCCGATGCCGCCACAGGCACACAGCGCGCCGGCGGTATCCGCGAGGGCTACAACCTCGTGTCGCTCTTCGGCAAGGTGGACTACAACTGGCGCGACCTGGTGCTCGCTTCGTTCACCATCCGCCGCGACGGTTCGAGCCGCTTCGGTGAGAACAACCGCTACGGTACCTTCCCCGCCTTCACACTGGGCTACCGTCTCTCCGAGAACCTGCAGCAGGAGTGGATCAACGACCTGAAGCTGCGTGCATCATGGGGTGAGACCGGTAACCAGGCCATCTCCAACTACGCACGCTACGGCCTCTATGCTGCCACCTACGGCGGCGGACGCAACGAGTCGACAGCCTACGACCTCGCACTGCAGGGCAGCGGCATCTTCCCCTCTGGCTTCCGTGCCACACAGGCCCAGAACAACAACCTGAAGTGGGAGACCACCGAGCAGTATAACTTCGGTATGGACTTCAACCTCTTCCGCAGCGCCGTCTACGGTAGCGTCGATGCTTATATTAAGAATGTGAAGGACATGCTCATCAACCCGGCCTACCTCGGCTCGATGGGTGAGGGCGGCGCCTCCTGGCTCAACGGTCCCAGCCTGCGCAACTGGGGTATGGAGTTCGCTGTGGGCTATCGCGGCACCACCGACTTCGGTCTGCGCTACAACGTCAACGGCAACCTCGACTTCTTCCGCCAGCGCGTGACCTACCTGCCCGAGACAACCACCGGCTCCTACGTGCACACCGCCAAGCAGAACCTCGTGGAGGCCAAGAAGCCCTACGGCTCAATTGTGGGCTATGTCGTCGACGGCCTGTACCAGAGCCGTGAGGAAGTGCTGGCAGCAGGTCAGGAGAACGCCCGCGTGGGTGGTCTGAAGTATGCCGACCTCGACGGCAACGGCATCATCAACGAGCAGGACCAGACATGGATCTTCAACCCCGTGCCCAACTTCTCATGGGGCCTGAACTTCGACCTCGGCTACAAGGACTTCGACTTCTCGATGTTCTGGCAGGGAGTGGCCGGTCAGGATGTGTACAACAACCAGAAGTTCCAGACCGACTTCTACAGCATCACCGATGCCGGCTCGAACAAGGGTAACCACATGCTCGGTGCCTGGACAACAGCCAACACGGGCAGCAGCATACCCGCTCTGACCACCAACAACACTGGCAACGAGGGACGCGCCTCAACCTACTACGTGGAGAACGGCTCCTACGCCAAGCTGCGCCAGGTGCAGATAGGCTACAACCTGCCTGACAACCTGCTGAAGAAGGTGAACATGACGTCTGCACGCATCTATATCTCAGGACACAACCTGCTCACACTGAAGAGCAGCTCACTGACCTGCAGCGATCCAGAGAACCCCAACTGGGCTTATCCTAACAGCACCAGCTTCTCATTTGGAATACAAACATCATTCTAGTTTATAGTTTTTAGATAATAGTTTATAGTTATGATTACCAAGATATATAAGAAGGTAGCCGCCGCCTGTTTCGTATGCTGCGGTATGACTGCAGCCCTCACAAGTTGCAACGACTTCATCGACGTCGACCCGCAGGGCGTCATCAGCGAAGACCTCGCCATGAGCCAGCCCGACGAGATGGTCACCTCGGCTTACGCTAAGCTGGGCGACGACTGGTACACCTATCCGTTCAACCTCTGGCCCTACGGCGACGTCTCCTCAGACGATGCCATGAAGGGCGGAAGTGGAACCACCGACACCGACTATCATCCCGTAGAGGTGTGGTCAACGCTGACGGCCTCTACCCCTGGCGGGCACATGGACGAACTGTGGTATCAGCTCTACTGCTCCATCAGCCGCTGCAACCGCGCACTGGTCTCGCTGGAAGAGTATGGTAAGGACAAGCTGGGCGAAGAGAAGACCAAGATTCGCGAGGGCGAGGTGCGCTTCCTCCGTGCTCACTTCTACTTCAAGCTCGTGCAGCTGTGGTATCAGGTGCCCTGGGTCGACGAGGAGGTCTATAAGAACCACACCGAGGAGCAGACACGCAACGACCAGTTCACCCACGAGGAGCTGATGAACATGATTGTGAAAGACTTCCAGTTTGCCTACGACGTGCTGCCTGCTCAGCAGAGCGAGGGCGGACGCGCCAACAAGATTGCCGCTGCAGCCTATCTGGCCAAGTGCTATCTGACGATGGCCTGGGGCGACGGCTACGAGGCAAACACCGGCGTGGGCCACATCAACCATGAGTACATGAACAAGGTGCTGGAATACACCGAGGTGGTCAAGAACTCGCAGTATGGCTACTTAGAGGACTACGGCGACATCTTCCTGCCCGAGTACAAGAACTCGAAGGAGAGCGTCTTCGCCGTGCAGCACAGCGACTATCAGGACGACAACACCCTCTTCGGACGCGCCAACTGGAGCAACATGCTGAACGGCTGCTGGCAGATGTGGTCGTGCGGATGGGACTTCCACAAGCCCACGCAGAACCTCGTCAACGCCTTCAAGACCAAGGACGGACTGCCCATGTTCAACGACTACAACAACGTGACGGCTTATCCCATCAACGGAGTGCCCACAGCACAGAAATGGGACCCGCGTCTCTTCCACACTGTCGGTTTGCCCACCTTCCCCTACAAGTATGAGACTGAGTACACCATGACCAAGGACAACAGCCGCACACCCAACACCTACGGCTACTACGCCTCGCTGAAGGAGGTGCCGCAGCGCTCAAAGGGTGAGACCTTCGACAACCCCTGGCAGGCCTTCGCCATGAACGACTACGTCATCCGCTACACCGACGTCATGCTGATGCGCGCCGAGGCACTCATCGAGACAGGAAAGCTGGAGGATGCACGCACCATCATCAACGACATCCGTCAGCGTGCCAAGAACTCGGTGGCCAAGCACATCGCCTATGCTGCCGACCAGTGCGAAATCAGCCTCTACCCCGCTTCCTACTTCGCTTCGAAGGACCAGGCCCGTCAGTGCCTGCAGTGGGAGCGCCGCTTGGAGCTGGCCATGGAGAACGGACGTTACTTCGATCTGCGCCGCTGGGGCATCGCCTCACAGACGCTCAACAAGTTCTTTGAGAAGGAAAAGGACGTCGTCTACGACGGACAGACCTACGCCCAGTATTACAAGGACGCACACTACACGAACGGCAAGAACGAGTACCTCCCCTTGCCCTACAACCAGCTCTACTACGTCCCCGGACTCTACAACCAGAACAAAGGGTATAACTAAAAGCCCCCTCCCTGTCCCTCCCCGAGGGGAGGGAATAGATAGACCAAATTCATTTATCATAAACAGAAATCAATTATGAAAAGAAATATCATCAAATATGCAGTCTATTTGGTAACTGCTCTCCCCCTCGGGGGAGTCGGAGGGGGGCTTCTCACCTCCTGCCAGGACAAGGACATCGACCGCGAGGCCATGCACCTCACGGCTCCCGATGCCTCACAGATCACCGGTCAGTTGAACGGCGACGACTACACCTGGACGTGGCCTGCACAGCAGGCTCAGATGCAGGTGACCATCTACCGCAACGGAACGCTCAACTCGAGCGAGACAGTCAGCGGCAACAGCTTCACGCAGCACAATGTGCCTACGAATGTTCCTTTTGAGTATGTGTTCAAGCTCTCCGACGGGCAGAACCTCTCCAAGGGTGTCATCAAGACCTATACCCGCGAGGGTGCCACCAGCATCACCGGAGTGCAGATGAGCCAGGTGGAGAAGGCTGGCGGCTACGACGCGCTCGTGGAGTGGAACAAGGCTGCCGATGCCACCAGCATCAAGTTCACAGCCACCAACGGCAAGCAGACCATCAGCGAGACGCTGCCCAGCTCACAGACAAGCTTTACCATCCCCAATGTGCAGACTGGCGACACATGGAACGTCACACTCGTCGCCGTCAACGACAAGGGCACCTCGCTCTCCACATCGTCCTCACTGCGCATCGGTAAGACGGCCATCGGATTCCTCAGCATCTACGCCACACCCGAGCAGCTCGTGGCCGACGGCGACGACGATGAGGCGTCAGCATGGCTCTGGCTGCACGAGCAGTATCCCACAGCACAGTTCGTGCCCTTCACCAGCATCACCGACATCAACGTGATCGAGCCCTACCGCGTGCTCTTCTGGCTGCGCGACCTGGAGAACGTGAGCGAGAACGACGTGTGGAACATCCCCGCCGACGTGGAGGCTGCAACACCCATCATACGCCAGTGGTACCGCGACGGCGGCAGCATGCTTCTCTGGAGCCACGCCACAGTCTATGCAGGACACCTCGGACGCATCAGCCTTGACGAGATGAAGGGCAACGACCACGCCTTCGGATTCGGCGGCGGCGGCATCAACAACGACGTGTGGAAGATGGCAGTGGAGCTCAACCCCGACCACAAGTTCAAGAAGGACCACTCATCGCACCCCATCTACAAGGGACTGGAGGTGGAGACCACGCCCGACACGAAGCTCATAGCCTTCAAGGGACCGGGATGGACCGAGGACCACAACTGCCTCTACTTCAACCTGCCAAGCCTCTGGACAAAAATAGGCAACCAGGAGGAGGCTTGCTACACGCAGTGCACGCAGACCTACGGCATCTATCCGCTCGGCACATGGGACAGCCAGATATGGTGGGTCAGCCAGATGAACGTTTGGGAGGCTCAGCAGGGCAACACCGACTTCAAGGGCACACTGCTCTGCATAGGCAACGGTGGTTGCGAGTTCTCGATGAAGAACAGCGACGGTACGCCCGACAAGAGCGCACACCCGAAGAACAACATCTATCAGGACAACGTGCTGACGCTGGCCAAGAACTCTCTGGAATATTTGAAGACAAGATAGTTTTATTTGGTTAGTTTGTGTATTGTTAGTTATGAAGAAATCCAAGTATTTCTTTTCTGCACTGATGGTGGCCGCCGTGATGGCGGCTGCCATTACAGCTTGCGGAAGCGACGACCATGGGCAGGACTACAACCCGCTCATCGATGACCCCAAGGAGGAGGAGCAGCCGTCAGAGCCCGACACACCGACGACGGGTATGACCGAGCTCTACCGACCACAAATCCACTACACACCCGCTCAGAACTGGATCAACGACCCCAACGGCATGGTCTATGCCGACGGCGTCTACCACCTCTTCTATCAGTACAACCCGCAGGGCAACGACTGGGGCAACATGTCATGGGGACACGCCACCAGCACCGACCTCATACACTGGACAGAGCAGCCCGTAGCACTCACACGCGACGCCCTCGGAGCCATCTTCAGCGGATCGTGTGTAGTGATAGCCCCCCCTACTGCCCCCGCGGGGGCTTCTATAGAGAACGCCACAACTATTGTGCCCCCCTCGGGGGGCGAGGAGGGGGCTATAGTGGCTTTCTACACCTCAGCAGGAGAGACGGGCGACGTACAAGGCAAACAGCAGCAGAGCATGGCCTACTCTACCGACGGAGGCAAGAACTTCACCCGCTACGAGGGCAACCCTGTCATCAAGAACGACGACGACAACCTGCGCGACCCGAAGGTGTTCTGGCATGAGCCTTCCAAGCGATGGATCATGGCCCTCGCCAAGGGATGGAAGATGGGCGTGGAGTTCTACGGCAGCACCGACCTAAAGTCGTGGCAGCACCTCAGCACTTTCTTCACCGAACTCAAAGGCCGTCCCAGCCTGCAATGGGAGTGCCCCGACCTCATACAGATGGGCGACAAATGGGTGCTGCTGGTCAGCGTCAACCCGGGCGGACCGCTGGTGGGCTCAGGCATGATGTATTTCACCGGACAGTTCGACGGCACGACGTTCACAGCCGACGAGCGCGAATATCCTCTCTGGCTCGACTACGGCATGGACAACTATGCCGGCGTCACCTGGAGCAACACCGCCGACCGCCACATCATGATAGGCTGGATGAACAACTGGTCTTACAGCGGCGCAGTGCCCTGCTCGCCCTGGCGCTCGGCCATGACCCTGCCACGCGAGCTGGCCCTCACGCAATATGACGGCAAGCCCCTGCTTTGCAGCACCGTCGTCAAGGAGATAGAGAAGATAGCAGAGCAGTGGAAGGACGTCACGGCCAACACCGACTTCCTCCCCGCCGGGGGAGACAAGAGGGAGGCCGCCTATCAGCTGCGACTCACCATCGGCTTAGACAGAGCCACCACCGTCACGCTCACCAACGATTTCGACGAGACGTTCTCATTCGACATCAGCCCTTCGGCACGCGTACTCACGGCCCACCGCACAGCAAAGTCAGGCGCAACGTCGTTCAACGGCACATTCTCCATCCCCTCCATGAACGCACCGCTGTGCGTAGAAGGCAATGAGGTCACGCTCGACATCTTTGTAGACCAGTCGTCCATAGAGATCTTCACCCAGCAGGGCACCATGAGCATGACGAACCTCGTCTTCCCGCAGTCCATCTACAACCGTCTGTCCATCTCCGGTGCCAGCAGCAAGGCTCAGGTGCGCACCCTCAAGAGAATCTGGAACTGACCCCGCCCCTGCGCGGCCCAGCATCCAAGGCTACCCGTAAGCAGTGGCACCGCCACTGCCCAGCATCCAAGGCTACCCGTAAGCAGTGGCACCGCCACTGCCCAGCATCCAAGGCTGCCCGTAAGCAGCGGCCACTGGAAAAGGATAGCAATAATCGTTCAATGTAATAAGAAATGTTACATTGAACGATTTTTCTTGACTTTTGTAACAGAAATAACAGCAACTTTCAAAAGAATATAGTAGTTTTGCAGCAGTTATTTTCAATATCCTAAAAACTGAACAACATGAAAAAATTATTTCTGACACTAATGGCAGTCATGACGCTCACCATGGCACAGGCACAGGTGACGCCTCTGGTGCTGGGTGAGAAACACACCATGCTGCGCTTGGAGCAGGGCAAGAAGTACATCCTCATGCCCGTGCAAGAGACGGAGGAGATAGCATCCATCGCCGTCCTCGACAGCAAGAACGACATGGTGCAGCGGTTGAACGTGAAGCTCGCCGTCGACCGCGTCGACTACTGGGTGCCCTACGAGCTGAGGGGCACACGCCTGTTTGACATCGAGTTCCACGGCGACCGCCGGCAGAAGGGCGCCGTCAGCGAGTTCGTGTGCTGGAAGGAGATGAAGTTCTCCAACACGTTTGACACCGCCAACCGCGAACACTTCCGCCCGCTCTACCACCACACACCGCTCTACGGATGGATGAACGACCCCAACGGCATGTTCTACAAGGACGGCGTGTGGCATCTCTACTATCAGTATAACCCCTACGGCTCGCAGTGGGAGAACATGCACTGGGGACACTCCACGTCGAAAGACCTGCTGCACTGGGAGGCACAGCCGCTCACCTTCGAGCCCGACTGGCTGGGCAGCATCTTCAGCGGCTCATGCATCACCAACGGCAACGAGGTGGTGGCCTTCTACACATCGGCTGGCATGAGCCAGACACAGTCGATGGCAGTGTCGAAGGACAACGGACGCACGTTTAAGAAATACGAGGGCAATCCCGTCATCACCAGCGACAAGCCCGACTTCCGCGACCCCAACGTGTTCTGGTACGAGCCCACAAAGCGCTGGGTGATGATTCTGGCCGTGGGGCAGGAGATGCAGCTCTACTCCTCCGCCGACCTGAAGGCATGGAAGTATGAGTCGTCATTCGGCCAGGAGTACGGCAACCACGGCGGCGTGTGGGAGTGCCCCGACCTCTTTGAGCTTCCCCTCACCTCGGCCAAGGGACAGACGGAGGGAAAGAAATGGGTGCTGGTGTGCAACATCAACCCCGGCGGACCCTTTGGCGGCAGCGCCACACAGTATTTCGTGGGACAGTTTGACGGCCATAAGTTCACCTGCGAGTCGATGCCGAAGGTGACGAAGTGGATGGACTACGGCAAGGATCACTACGCCACCGTGTCATTCTACAACGCTCCCGAGAACCGCCGCGTCGTGCTGGCATGGATGTCGAACTGGCAGTATGCCAACCAGGTGCCCACGAAGCAGTTCCGCTCGGCCAACAGCATTGCCCGCGACCTCGGACTCTTCACCTGTGGCGAGGAGACCTACGTCAGCGTGGTGCCCTCGAAGGAGATGCTGGCAGCGCGCGGAGCCAAGCTGAAGAAGCCGACGGAGGCCTGCGAGATTGTGATTGACATGAAGAACCAGACAGAGATTGTGCTGTCGAATGCCAAGGGCGAGCAGGTCACCATGACCTACGACGCCGCAAAGCAGACCTTCGCCATGGACCGCACAAAGAGCGGCGACGTGAGCTTCAGCGAGGCCTTCCCCTGCGTCACCGAGGCACCCACCTACGGCAACATCAAGCAGCTGCGCCTCTTCATCGACCGCTGCAGCATTGAGGCCTTCGATGCCGACGGCAAGATGGCCATGACCAACCTCGTCTTCCCCTCAGAGCCTTACAACACCATTAAGGTGAAGGGCGGCAAGGCCACCATCTATGAGATAAAGTAGTGATGAAATAACGTCATGCCGTGATAACGTGATAACGTGATAACGTGATAACGAAATACCGTGATAACGCAATAACGTGATAACGAAAAAACAACACCGAAATGAAACAGAATAAATCCATTATCATGATTCCCGTGATGCTCTGCTTCTTCTGCATGGGCTTCGTGGACCTGGTGGGCATCGCCTCCAACTATGTGAAGGAAGACCTCGCGCTGAGCGACTCCGTGGCCAACGTGTTCCCCTCGCTGGTGTTCTTCTGGTTCCTCATCTTCAGTGTGCCCACGGGCATGCTGATGAACAAGATTGGCCGTAAGAAGACCGTCCTGCTGTCGCTCGTCGTCACCGTGGTGTCGCTGCTGCTGCCGCTGTTTGGCGAGTCATTCGGCACGATGCTGGTGGCCTTCTCGCTCTTAGGCATCGGCAACGCCCTGATGCAGACATCGCTCAACCCGCTGGTGTCCACCGTCATGGGCGGCGGCAACCTCGCATCGACGCTCACCTTCGGACAGTTCATCAAGGCCATCGCCTCCTTTTCGGCTCCTTACCTGGCCATGTGGGGCGCCACAATGGCCATCCCGGAGTTCGGCTACAACTGGCGCGTGCTCTTTGCCATCTTCTTCATCGTGGGCGTGCTCTCCACCATCCTCCTCTTCGTCACACCCATCGAGGAGCCGCCCATCGAGGGCAAGCCGTCCACCTTCGTGGAGTGCTTCAAACTGCTGGGCACGCCCATCGTCCTCCTGTCGTTCCTCGGCATCATGTGCCATGTGGGCATCGACGTGGGCACCAACACCACAGCACCGAAAATCCTCATGGAGCGCCTCGGCATGACGCTCAACGAGGCCGCCTTTGCCACCTCGCTCTATTTCATCTTCCGTACCATCGGCTGTCTGACAGGCTCGTTCTTCCTCCGCGTGCTGAAGATGAAGACGTTCTTCATCATTAGCGTAGTGATGATGGCCTTGTCGATGTGCGGTCTGTTCTTCGGTCACGAGAAGTGGATACTCTACACAGCCATTGCCCTCGTGGGCTACGGCAACTCCAACGTCTTCTCCATGTGCTTCGCCACCGCACTCGAGTCGATGCCCACAAAGCAGAACGAGGTCAGCGGACTGATGATCATGGGTCTTTTCGGCGGCACCATCTTCCCGCTCTTCATGGGTCTCTTGAGCGATGCCATGGGCCAGGCCGGCGCAGTGCTCGTCATGGCTGTGGGCGTCGTTTATCTCTTCACTTATATCAAGCAGTTAAAGGCCGCATGATGCCGTGATGACGCGATAATGAAAAGACGTAATAACGTGATAACGAGATGACGTGATAACGAAAAGCCGTGATAACGTGATAACGTGATAACGTTATAACGAAAAGCCGTAATAACGTGATAACGTAATAACGTAATAACGTAATAACGAAAAAAATAAAACTATGAATCAGAAACGTTATGTAGTAGGACTCGGAGAAGTCCTGTGGGATGTACTTCCCGAAGGTAAGAAACTGGGTGGCGCCCCCGCCAACTTCGCCTATCATGCCGGACAGTTCCTGGGCATGGACAACACCATCGCCGTCAGCGCACTCGGCGAGGACAAACTGGCCGACGAGACCGTCGAGGCCTTGCGTGAACACAACCTCAACGACCTGCTGCCCCGCGTGCCCTACCCCACCGGCACCGTCCAGGTGCAGCTCGACGAGCAGGGCATACCTACCTATGACATCAAGGAGAACGTGGCTTGGGACAACATTCCCTTCGACGATGACATCGCACAGATAGCCCGCAACTGCCGCGCCGTGTGCTTCGGCTCACTGGCACAGCGCAACGTCGTCAGCCGCGAGACCATACAGAAGTTTCTCGACGCCACGCCCGCCGACTGTCTGAAGATTTTCGACATCAACCTGCGCCAGCAGTTCTACACCAAGGAGATACTGAGGGAGTCGTTCCAGCGCTGCAACATTCTGAAAATCAACGACGAGGAGCTGGTGCTCATCGGTCGTATGTTCGGCTATCCCGGCCTCGACATCGAGAACAAGTGCTGGCTCATCCTGGGCAAGTACAACCTCGACATGCTGGTGCTGACCTGCGGCACCAACGGCTCGTATGTCTTCACGCCCGGCCAGATGTCGTTCCAGGAGACACCGAAGGTGAAGGTGGCCGACACCGTCGGCGCCGGCGACTCGTTCACCGGTTCCTTCGTGGGCTCTATCCTCAACGGCAAGTCAGTGCCCGAGGCACATCGCACAGCCGTGCAGGTCTCGGCCTTCGTCTGCACACAGAACGGCGCCATGCCCACACTGCCGGAGGACCTGCTGAAGTAACGCATTGACAGCCTCATCACCGCTGCGCACCCGAAGGTGGGGCCAGCAGTGGAACAACTTCCGAGGGGACGACAGAAAAAATTCTGCCGTCCCCTCGGCTTTTTCTGATTTTTTTACTTACCTTTGCACCGAATTTATAACAAACAACAAAAACATGAACTATTTCTACTTCAACTTCATTTCCTTCCTCGTGTTGTCTTGCCTCTTGCCCACGGCTACGCAAGGCCAAACGCCTGAAAACGAGCGTCTGGACCGAGGCTTCGTGTGCATCAACACCGGAGCCACCTCATCGTTCCTCTCATGGAGGCTCTTAGACACCGACGATGTCCACACCTCCTTCCTCACGCTCAAAAACGGGGAAGTGGTGGGCGACACCATCCGCAATGCCACCAGCAAGCGCATCGGCTCCACCTCGTCATCGGTCTTCCAATTAGTGACACTGCAGAACGGCGTGCCCACCGACACCATCGCGCCCGTCATGTTCAACCGCCGCGGCTACCACCTGCTGCAGCTCGACCGTCCGGCGGCAGCCAGCAACCAGAGCGGCAGCTACACCTATACGCCCAATGACTGCTCGGTGGGCGATGTCGACGGCGACGGACAGTATGAGCTGATCGTGAAGTGGGACCCCAGCAATTCGAAGGACAACTCGCAGGGCGGATACACAGGCAATGTCTATCTGGACTGCTACCGGCTCTTCACCGGCGAGAAACTGTGGCGCATCGACCTCGGCGTGAACATCCGCGCCGGGGCACACTACACACAGTTCCTCGTCTACGACTTCGACAAGGACGGCCGTGCCGAGCTGATCTGCAAGACGGCTCCCGGCTCGAAGGATGCAGAGGGGACCTTCGTCAACCAGGTGGCTGACGTGGAGGCCATCAGGAAGGCCAGCAACACCAAGGACTGGCGCAACTCCGACGGGCGCATCGACGGCGGACAGGAGTACCTGACGGTGTTCGAGGGCCTGACGGGAAAGGCCGTGCACACCATCGCCTACTATCCCAACCGCAATGCACAGGCAGCGCTGAGCGAGGCAAAGGGCACCTTCAACTGGGACGACCGCAGCGGCAAGAGCGACTATGCCAGCTATGGCAACCGCGGCGAGCGCTATCTGGCCTGCGTCGCCTACCTCGCCGGCATGGACCAGCGGCCCTCGGCTGTGATGTGCCGCGGCTACTACACCTATGCCTATCTGTGGGCGGTGGACTTCGACGGCGAGAAGCTGAAGACGCGCTGGCTGCACAGCTCCGACAAGAAGACGTCGTATAAAGTGCTGGACGCTGAAGGCAAGACACAGACCTACACACCGAAGGCCGGCACGGCGGGCATGGGGCGCAACACGATGTATGCCAACGGCAACCACAACCTCTCGGTCGGCGATGTCGACGGCGACGGATGCGACGAGATTATCTGGGGGTCGGCAGCCCTCGACAACGACGGCAAGATGCTCTATGCCGTGGGCTTCGGGCATGGCGACGCCATCCATCTGGCCGACTTGAACCCCGACCGCCCGGGGCTGGAGCTCTTCGACATCCATGAGGAGAAGGGCGAATATGCTTGGGACCTGCACGATGCCGCCACGGGCGAGATACTGTGGAAGGGTGGACAGAGCGGCGCCGACAACGGACGCGGACTGGCCGCCGACATCGTGACAAACAGCAGGGGGCAGGAGTTCTGGTCGGCCTACGGAGGATTCGACAAGGCCAGCCGCAACCAGAACCCGTTCAACGCCATCACAGGCAAGGAGGTGGGCACACGCAAGCCGTCGATGAACTTCCGCATCTACTGGGACGGCGACTTGAGCGATGAGCTGCTCGACGGCACGAGCATCACGAAGTGGGCTGCGTCGGGCATCAACGAGCTGGGCATCTACAGCACCTCCTCCACGCAGAAGTCGTTTGCCGACATGGGCATCATGCCCTCATCGTGCAACAGCACGAAGTCCACACCCTGCCTGCAGGCCGACCTCTTCGGCGACTGGCGCGAGGAGGTCATCTGGTGGAACACCAACAACCCGTCGCAGCTGTTCATCGTCAGCAGTGCCACAACCACCAACTACCGTGTGCCGACGCTGATGCACGACCACACCTACCGCATGGGCATCGCCTGGCAGAACTGTGCCTACAACCAGCCGCCGCACCTGGGCTATTATCTGCCCGACTTCGCGCCTTCGTTCCAGGGGGTGAAGGACGACGCAACGGCCATCGCCGAGGTGCGCCAAGGCTCGGAGGTCATTGCCCGCTCCTATTACAACATGCAGGGAGTGCGCATCGCATCGCCTGACGAGGACCTCCGCATGGTAATCGTGAGGGAACGCCACGCCGACGGCACAGTAACAGTAAGGAAAGTAAGGTCCACGCGGAAGGAATAGCGTTTGTAAAGATTTATTCTCAAAAAACAAGTCTCTGAAAAATCTCAAAATAGAAAAAATGAGGGTCGACGCTACACCTTAAAACGGACTTCGTTTTTGCTTGCCACGGACTTTCGCGGGCTGATTCGGACATCAAAAACAAGGGAAACTGCGCACTTTGCGGAAAATGTGCAGCCTTTTAGCACCATAACCGACCTGTTTGTGAATTTTTCGGGCTCGTTTATACTCAAAAAGAGGCTCCGCAGAAAAATTCCCAGTCTGGGAATTTTTCGATTTGTGCGGTTGAATGGCCCAGGACATGCTTTTCTTGCAGGTTTTCAGCCCGCATGTATTTGCAATCTCCTCTGTTTTATAAGTTTAAAGAAGTCCGAAATTTTTCTTTACGTTTCGGACTGTTCGTCCGAAGCCTTCCGACGAACAGTCCGAAGCCTTCGGACGACGAGTCCGAAGCCTTCGGACGGAAAGTCCGAAGCCTTCGGACTTTTTTGTGCGGTGCGGATGGAGTTAGATAAGATCACGTCACGAAGCTGGTGAGTTCAAGGATAAAAGTCAACCGCACAGGTCGGAATTTTTCTGCGGAGCCTAGATTTTTCAGCGGGGAGGCTCGACGCAAACGTGCAAAATCACTAAACGTCTGGCAGTCAGTCAAATAGCGAAACCTTCTCATTTTGCGAGATTTTCAGTCAAAGATACATTTGGTGAATTCCAGCCGATTCTCGTTGTCCTAACTTTTTACTTTTGTAAATAAAAATGACAAAGTTATTCGGCCTGCTTCTCCGCCGTTCCCCCGCCCTAATAAGGGGAAGGCTACCCGTAAGCAATGGCACCGCCACTGCCCCGCCGCAAAAACAAGGGGAAGGCTACCCGTAAGCAGTGACACGCCACTGCCCCGCCGCAAAAGCAAAGGGAAGGCTACCCGTAAGCAGTGGCACCGCCACTGCCTCGACACAAAACCACAGCTGCAAACTTGTCCGTCTCACTTGCCAAATAGTCCTCATTCTTTATCTTTTTTTGCCTCTATATCAGCAAAAATAGCAATTTTGTTTCATTTGCTATAAAATTTGTTTCAAAAAATTTGTGAAGAAAGAAGAAAATTATATATCTTTGCAGCGTTTTTGTGAAAAAATTTGCAAACTAACTCATAATTAACCAAAAAACAAAACCTATGAAATTGTATTTCAGTAAAGAATTCAAGGTGGCGGCAGTATGCCTTGCCGGAGCATTGGCCTACTCGCCGCAGATTCTTGCTGTGCCCGGTGGAGGCGCTTCCCCGCTGCCCACAGAGGTGCAACAGGCCAAGAAGATTACGGGTGTGGTGAGCGATGCCGCCGGGCCCGTCATCGGCGCCAGCGTCATGGTGAAAGGCACCAGCATCGGCGCCGCCACCGACGTGGACGGACGCTTCTCACTGAACGTGCAGCCGGGACAGACGCTGGTCATCAGCTACATCGGCTACATCACCCAAGAGGTGAAGATTGGTGCCCAGAACGTTTATAACATCACCATCGAGGAAGACCGCAACTCGCTGGAGGAAGTGGTGGTGGTGGGCTACGGCACGATGAAGAAGAGCGACCTGGCCGGCGCTTCGGCCTCGATGGACGAGAAAGCCATCAAGGGCGCTAACATCACCAACATCGACCAGTCGTTCCAAGGCCGTGTGACCGGTGTCACCTCCGTGCAGACCTCCGGTGCTCCTGGTTCGGCCTCCGCCGTGCGCGTGCGTGGCCAAGCCACCATCAACGCCAACGCCGAGCCGCTCTATGTCATCGACGGCGTCATCTTCCAAGGACAGGGTGCCTCCGGCGCCAGCTTCGGACTGGGTGATGCCCTGGGCAACGGCAGCGTCTCGACCATCTCGCCGCTGTCAACGCTGAACCCCGCCGACATCGTGTCGATGGAGATTCTGAAGGACGCCTCAGCCACCGCTATCTATGGTGCACAGGGCGCCAACGGCGTGGTACTCATCACCACCAAGCGCGGCAAGGCCGGCGAGGCCAAGTTCTCGTATGACGGCTCGCTGAGCATTAACCGCCAGATGAAGCGCCTCGACATCCTTAACCTGCGTGAATTTGCTGAATACTATAATGACATGGCCCAGCAGGGCGAGATAGCCAAGCCCGACGAGACCTACAGCGACCCTTCCATCCTGGGCAAGGGCACCAACTGGCAGGACGCCATCTTCCAGACGGCCATCCAGCACCAGCACCAACTCTCGGCACAGGGCGGCACCGACAAGGTACAGTATTTCGTCAGCGGAGGCTTTATGAATCAGGAAGGCACCATCATCGGCTCCAGCTTCAACCGCTTCTCCGTGCGCTCGAACCTTGATGCCGAGCTGAAGAAATGGCTCAAGCTGGGACTCAACGTGTCGTACACGCAGACCAGCGACGACCTGAAGCTGGCTGACTCGGATGAGGGTATCATCAACTACTCGCTTGTCACGCCTCCCGACATCCAGATCTACGACCTCAACGGCGGCTACAGCCATGTGTCGAAGGAAGGCTTCTCAAGCCCCAACCCCATCGCCCTGGCCATGATGGACGAGATACTGCTGGACCGCCAGAAGCTGAGCGGCAGCATCTTCGCCGATGTCAAACCCATCGAGCACCTCACCTGGCACGCCGAGCTGGGCTTCGACCTCAGCTGGAGCAAGGGTGAGACCTACGAGCCGATGGTGAACCTGGGCACCTGGAACCGCCCGTCGAACAACAGCCGTGTGCAGAAGAACAGCAGCACCTTCTGGGCTCTGAAAAACTATGTGACCTACGCCAACAGCTTTGGCAAGCATAACATCACCGCCATGTTCGGACAGGAGGCATGGGAGTCGAAGTACGACTATGTGTCGGCCTTCAACAATAACCTGCCCAACGACGAGGTGCACTCGCCTGCCCTGGGCACCGGCACGCCGCAGATAGGCTACGGCTTCGGCAGCTCATCCATGGCCTCGTTCTTCACGCGCGAAACATATAATTATGACGACCGCTATATCGGCACCTACACCTACCGCTACGACGGCTCTTCAAACTTCGGCCCGAACAAACGCTGGGCCGGCTTCCACTCCGTAGCCCTGGCATGGCGATTCAGCAACGAGGAGTTCATCAAGAGCTTCACCGAGGGATGGCTCAGCAACGGCAAGCTGCGTCTGGGCTGGGGACAGACAGGTAACTCAGGCATTGGCGGCTATAAGTGGGGCTCCAGCATGTCGGTCATGGAGACAGGACTGGGAGTGAGCTACCGCCCGGCCAACCTGAAGAACCTTGACATCAAGTGGGAGACACAAGAGCAGTTCAACGTCGGTCTCGACCTGGGCTTCTTCAACAGCCGTGTCAACCTCGTGTTCGACTGGTACAAGAAGATGTCGAAGGACATGCTCATGCAGCTCAACCTGCCCTCCATCATGGGTACCAGCGGCAACGGCTCCAGCGCACTCGCCGCTCCCTGGGGCAACTATGGCGACATTGAGAACACCGGCTTCGAAATCGCCCTCAACACACAGCCCATACAAACCAAGGACTTCTCGTGGAGCTCAGACATACAGTTCTCCATCAACAAGAACAAGCTGAAGAGCCTCTCCGGCTCCACCGCACTGATGGGCTACGGACAGTGGACCGATGTGGTGTCGCGCTCCGTGCCCGGCGAGAGCCTCTACAACTTCTACGGCTACGAAGTGGTTGGCGTGTACCAGGACTTCGACGACATCCTGAACTCGCCCGTGAACACCCTGCAGCAGAACAACCCCATCGTGGACAATGGCGACGGCACCAAGTCGTGGAGCACCGACCCCACACAGTATAACCCCCGCAACACCACATGGGTGGGCGACCTGAAATATAAGGACGTGAACAACGATGGCATCATCGACGAGAACGACAAGACCAACATCGGCTCGCCCCTGCCCAAGTTCACCTTCGGATGGAACAACACGTTCACCTATAAGAACTTCGACCTGAACTTCTTCATCAACGGCAACGTGGGCAGCAAGATAGGCAACTACACCAAGATGAAACTCTCGCACATGAACTCGCCTTGGCAGAACCAGCTCTCCGTCATCAACGATCGTACACGTCTGAAGCCCACCGACGGCAACTACACCGACGACTGGTTCTACAACATTGCCAACGTGTCGACGACCGGACGCAGCGACATTCCGCGCGCATCCATCAACGACCCCAATGACAACGACGCATGGAGCACACGCTACATTGAGAATGGCAGCTACATACGCCTGAAGGCGCTCACCCTCGGTTACACCTTCGACAAGAAGCTCATACAGAAGATAGGCCTGAGCAATCTGCGCCTGACGTTCAACGCCACCAACCTGCTGACCATCACAGGCTATGACGGCTACGACCCCGAAATAGGTTCCTCGACAGCATCGGCCAACGTGTTTGCACTCGACAACGGACGCTATCCGTCGCCCACCTCGTTCACCTTTGGGCTCAACGTTTCCTTCTAAGGGCTTATGCGTTATTACGACATAGCTACAAACGATAAAAACAACAACAGACATGAAACTCAAGAATATAAAATATGTAGCAGCCGCCATGCTCCTCACAGCGGGCATGACCTCGTGTGAAGACTTCCTGGACCGCCCCGTCGAGGATAACTACAACACCGAGAACTACTACACCGACGATGCCTCGTGCGTGCGTGGCGTCAACTACCTGTATAACTCGCCCTGGTATGACTTCCAGCGCGGCTTCATCAAAATCGGTGAGGTGATGTCGGGCAACATGTACTGGGGCAGCTCGCCCTATATGAACTTCTCGGTGAACGGCACCGACCAAGACCTGGTGAACATGAGCTACTCGCTCTGGGCAGAGATTGGACATGCCAACACGGTCTATAACTCCATCAAGGGCTCGTCGGCTTCCGAAAGCGTGAAGAACCAGTGCATGGGAGAATGCCTGACGTGGAAGGCTATGGCCTACTTCTTCCTCGTGCGCACCTTCGGCGACGTGCCCATCGTGCACGACAACTCTGTTAATCTCGCCGCCGGCGACTATAATGACCTGCACAAAGTGCAGAAAGCCGATGTCTATGAGTACATCCTCATGACGTTAGAGAAAGCCATGGAGCTGCTGCCCAAGGAGAAGAGCACCACAGGACGCATCGACTACTACAGCGCAGAAGGCCTCTACGCCAAGGTGCTGCTCACTGCTGCCGGCGTGACAGGAAGCCTGAACGGTGACTACCTCCAGCGGGCTTCGGCGGCCTCCCTCGACGTGATACAGAACTCTGGACGCCAGCTCATGGAGAACTATGAGGACATCTTCCGCGGCTCGAACAACATCAGCGACGAGAGCCTCATTGCATGGCGCTGGACCGTAGGCTCACACTGGACGTGCCAGAACACACAGCAGAGCGACCTCATGCCCGAAGGCTTCGATGAGTTCGGCGACTGCTGGGGCGGCTGGGGCGGCCCGTCGGTAGATCTGGAGATGGCCTTCGGCTATGCCTATCAGAAGACACCGGGCGACGATGCCACCATCGTCATCGGCAACCCCGCCAACCGCGTTGACACCGACGTGCGCCGCAAGGCCACGATGATGGGCGCTGGCGACGTCTATGAGTACTTCTGGCGCGACCACGACCTGGGCGGCGGCAAGAAGGGCTTCGACATCCTGAGGTTCTTCTACGACAACACCTACAACTCGGCAGCCACAGGACAGTTCCAAGGCCCCTGCGGCGTGCAGAATGTGAAGCACGCCTACGGCAACAATGCCGACCACGAGGCTGAGTGCGGCATGTCGGCCGCACGTATGAGCTATGCCGTGGCTACACATATCCTCCGCCTGGCCGATGTCTATCTGGTACACGCCGAGGCAGAGGTGCTGCAGGGAAAGAACACCAGCAAGACTGCCCTCGATGCCTTCAACGCCGTGCGCTGGCGCTCGGTGAAGAGTGCTGTCGACAAGACATCGCTTACCTTCGACGACATCTGGAAGGAGCGCCGACTGGAGTTTGCAGGCGAAGGCGACCGTTGGTATGACTACGTGCGCCGCGCCTACTACGACGTCAATGCCTGCATCGCCGAGCTGAAGGCTCAGTACCGCAATGCACTGTGGAACGCTGACACCGTCTACAAGCAGTATTATGAGAGCGGCAACTCCACATGGGACGACTCACAGTTCCAGTATGACCAGGACACGCCAGCTCCCAATGTGACGGCCAACAGCTTCTCACTGCCCTATCCCACCGAGGACGTGGCACTCAACCCCAACCTGGGCAGCAACGTAAAGCCTGACCATGTCGATGTACGCTCGACCTACAGCTATTGAACATTGAAAATCCTACATTGAAAATTATAACGATATGAAAACGAACAAAATATGGAAAGGACTGAGCCTCGCCTTGGCATCCTGCGCCATGATTGGCTTCACTGCCTGCGAGGATGAGCCCGACAAGTATGAGATAGCCGGCGGCAGCCCCACCGTGAACTATATCCGCCCGGTAGCGCTGGCCAGCAGCGACTCCCTCCTCACGGAGGCATCGATGGGAACGACGGTGTGCATCGTAGGCGACAACCTGCGCAGCATCACGGCCTTGAGCTTCAACGACCAGTCGGCCGTGCTGAACACCAGTTACATGACCGACCACACCCTCATCGTCACCGTGCCTACTGAGATACCGGGCAACGTGACCGACAAAATCTACATGGTGAACAACAGCAATGACACCACCACCTACGACTTCCATGTTGTCATACCTGGTCCTGTCGTCACTGCCATGTCCAACGAGTGGGCCGCCCCCGGTGAGGAGGTCACCATCAAGGGCGACTACTTCCTCACCTACGACAACTTCCCTCTGACCGTGAACTTTGGCAAGAGCTACACGCTGCCCGCCGCCAACATCCTGGGCATCACCAAGAACGCCATCCGCTTCACCATGCCCGACAACGCTCCGACGGGTGAGAAGATTAGCGTCACCAGCATCTACGGCACAGCCGAGGGCGCCTTTATGTACAAGGACTCGCGCGGCATGCTCTTCGACTTCGACACACCGTGCTACACCGGCACCGTGCTGGGCAACAACGGCTGGCACGCCCGCACCATCACTGCCGACGAGACATCGCTCGAGGGTAACTACCTCGTGTTGGGCGACGCTGCGATGGGTGCCGACGGCGCATGGAACGATGGCAACTTCTCCTTCGAATACTGGCCGGGCGACTGGCAGGATCCGGAGAACTACGGCAGCCATCCCCGTATGCAGGACCTTGCCGACTTCAGCAATCCCGAAAGCCTTAACCTGAAGTTTGAGATGAACATTCCCGAGAGCAGTGCCTGGTCGGCTGCACCCATGCAAATCTACTTTGGCAGTGTCACGATGATCAGCAACGGCAATGCAGGCACCAGCGACATCTACGGCAACGTGCTGGGCGGCTGCAACAACACCTTCTTCCACGAGCAGGGCAAGCTGAGCCGTGGCCTCTACATGCCCTGGAAGGACGAGGACGACCTGCTCTTCGACACCGGCGGCAGGTGGATGACTGTCACCATGCCGCTGAGCGACTTCGTGTGGGACTATGACGGCAGCAAGATAACCAGCACGCTGCAAAGTGCTGCTGATTTCGGTGCCTTCAATATCTTCATCATCAAGGGCGGCTATAACGACAAGACCGCTCTGCCCGAAGGTGTGGACTGCGTGCCCGTCATCAAGATTGACAACATCCGCGTGGTGCCCAACAAGTAATCAGGCGCTGTGATGAACAACAGTAAAGTAGAAAACACAAAAAACAGAAGCCATGAAAGTTATGAAAAACTGTAAAAACATATTCGCACTGCTGGTGATAGCCCTTATGGGGCTGTCGCTGGTGGGCTGCAGCAACGAGGATGACCTGGACACCAACCAGTACCTGGGCGATGTGGCACTGAATGTCTATGGCCCGTCGCCACTGATGCGTGGCGGCACGCTGCGCTTCCTGGGCAGCAATCTCGACCAGGTGGCACAAGTTGAGATTCCCGGCATTGCCGCCATCACCAGCATTGAGGTGGTGAAGAGTGGTGTGCCCAGTGAGATTCGTGTCGTCGTGCCTCACGACGGCCCGCAGGAGGGCTTTGTGAAGCTCATCACCAAGAGCGGCAAGGAGCTCACCACGAAGACCAAGCTCGCTTTCACACAGGGTCTGAACCCTGCCAACATCACCATGCCTGCCAAGGCCAAGGCCGGCGACAAGATTCGCATCACTGTACCTGAGACGGGCGACGAATATCTCGACATCATCCACATGGTGGAGTTTGCCGACGGTGTGCTGGTGGGCGAGGCCGCTTTCTCGGCACACAACCGTTATGTCATCGAACTCACTGTGCCTGAAGAGGCACAGACGGGCAAACTCACCCTCTACACTGCCGACCTGACAACGGCTGAGGCAGCTGAGGGCGATCTCGACTACCAGATGATCCAGACCGAGACGACATTGGAGATTCAGCAGCCTGCCACCACCAAGATAGCATCTCCGCGTGGCGAGGCTGGCGGCCAGGGCACCGTCACTGCCAAGGCTGGCGAGGCCATCGTGCTGAGCGGTTCGCTGTACAATATCGTGGCTGGAGTGAAGGCCGGCGGCATTGCCGTGGCTGAGCCGCAAATCACTGCACAGACCATCACCTTCGCCCTGCCCGCAGAAGCTCCCGATGGCGACATCGTGCTTGTCTGCAAGTCGGGCGTAGAGGTCGTGGCAGGTAGCTTCGTCACCGTGAAGCCAACGAAGGCCGTGGCCGCTCCCGTTCCAGTGAAGGCCGGCAAGGCGCTGACCATCAGCGGCGCCGACATGAACCTGGTGACCAGCGTGGAATTCCCTAATGCCGACGCACAGAGCGGTGAGGCCATCCAGGTGGCTGCAGACAAGGTCGTCGTCGCTGCTGTTCCCGACAAGGCCACCGAGGGTAATCTTGTGCTGCGCATGGCTAATGGAAGCGGCGTAGAAGTGCCCTTCAAACTGGTGATGCCCACCGTGACTGGCTATGACCACAGCTCAGTGAGTGCCGGCGGCGCCCTGACCATCAAGGGTACCGATCTCGACCTGATCAAGACTGTGAAGTTCGGCGACTCAGACATCGTCAAAGTTGAAGGCTCAGAAACGGCCATCGCTCTCCATGTGCCCATGAACGCACAGAACGGCAAGCCCACGCTGGCACTGGCCAACGGCGTTACCATCGAGGGACCGGAGCTCAACATCAGCGAAGCCCTCTTCTGCTACATCACCGAGATGCCCGGCGAGGACGTGGAGCTGAAGGCCGGCGGCACACTGTCGGTGCCTGTGGCCAATGGCGACAAGCTCACCAGTGTGCAGATCAAGGGCGCTGACTGCCAGTATGTGCTGGTGAACAACAAGACACAGCTCATCATCGGCGTTCCCGACAACGCCGGCAAGGGCAGCGAGGTGAAGCTCATCTCCTCCAATGGCAGCATCAGCTATAAGCTGGACTTCATTCCCAACACCGAGGTGACCACCGTCCTCTGGACTGGCACTGCCGACCTGGCCGGATGGTCGTGGAACTGGGAGGTAGGCAAGGGCACGCAAGGCGATGACAACCCCAACATGTTTGTCGACATGGACTTGCAGGAGGGCGACATCATCCGCATCTACCTCACCGCCTACAATGACTGGTGGCAGGTTCAGTTCTTCGATGGACACTGGGCAGGACAGACCGAGATAGGCGTGGCCACCGGCCTTGAAAACGGCAACAACATCAACTCCGGCATCTACAATCTGGAGGAGCATGGTGGTTGCATCGAGATTCCCGTCACCGCCACTCTGCGCGAACAGCTCACCACACTCACCGACTGGGGCATGTGCTGGATCATACAGGGCGAAGGCGTGGTCGTCACGAAGATTGCTGCTACCCACTATGTGTCGCTTGAGACCGTCGTGTGGACGGGCGAGGCCGTGGCCGACGACTGGGGCAACCAGCCTATGTTGCTCAGCGACGGTGCCACAGAGCTGCTCGAAGCAGGACTCAAGGTGGGCTCCATCATCCGCTGCTACCTCACGCCTACCGATGCCAGCTGGAACTGCCAGGTCTACGACGGCCACTGGCACGGGCAGTTTGTCGGCTGTGACTTCAATCAGGACAACTGGAACCTGGCCGACCACAATGGAGCCATAGAGTTCACCGTCACCGATGCCATCTTCGCTGAGCTGACAACGCCTGGAGGATGGGGCAGCTCGTTCCTCCTCAACGGCGACAACGTCATCTGCACCAAGGTGACCATTGAATAGTGGCTGTTGCCTGCACTAGCCTTGAAACATCAGTAAGCTTTGCAGGTAGCAGCCAAAGGAAAAGCCCCGAAGCACATGCCGTTTCGGGGCTTTTTCTCTTCTTTCTTTCGCCTGCCTGCAGGATTCGAGAAAAGCAAAGGTCTGGTAAAAGTGTACAAAGCCTTTGTACACTCTTCGCCGACGTAACGCGTGAACAACGCAGTGATGCCGCAAATACAGGGACATGAGAAAAAGACAAGAATATCCAAGCGAAGCAATATTTTGTGCAACTCTGAGATTTTACCATTTTTGTTGTCATTTTTTTGGGCGTGTACGGAAAAAAGAGTAAATTTGCAACAAAATTGTATATTGCTTATGGAAGACATTGGAGGCCGATACATCAATCCTTACACCGACTACGGGTTTAAGTACTTGTTTGGCACCGAGCCAAACAAGGAATTTACGCTCGCTCTTGTCAATGCCTTGCTGCGTGGAAAGGAGGTAATCAAGAGCCTGACACTGATACCGTCGGAGCAGCTGGGCGACACGAAGGAAGACCGCCGCGCCGTGTTCGACGTCTATGCCGAGAATGAAAAGGGCGAGAAAATCATCATTGAGATGCAGAAAGCCGACCAGCAGTATTTCAAGGACCGCTCCGTCTATTACTCGTCTTTTCCTATCCGCTCCCAGGGTGAGAAAGGCAACTGGCGTTTCGGCTTGAAGTCTGTCTATACCATCGGTATTCTGGACTTCGTTTTCGACGAGGACAAGGATGATGAGGAATACTACCATCACGTGGTGAAGTTGATGGATGTGGAGAAGAAAGAAGTCTTTTATGACAATCTCACCTACATCTATTTAGAGATGCCGAAGTTTAAAAAGACAGAGGTCGAGTTGGAGACGCTTTTCGACAAGTGGCTCTATGCTCTGAAGAACCTGCCGAGGCTGTTGGAACGTCCTGCTGCCCTACAGGAGCGTATCTTCAAAAAGTTCTTTGAAGTGGCCGAGACCGCCAACCTGCCGAAAGCGGAATATGCCAAGTATGTGGAAAGTGAGAAAATCTACTACGACATGGACGGCGCTTTCCGCACTGCCAGCAACAAAGGCTTTGAGAGAGGCATCAAGAAAGGAAGAGCCGAGGGAGAGCGTAGCAAGGCATTGGATTCCGCCAGCCGCATGAAAGCCAAAGGCTATCCTCTTGAAGACATTACTGAGATAACGGGACTTGACATAGAGACCGTGAACCGTTTATAACAAGGATATGCGCTGTAACTATTTACGAAACAACACTTGTCACTTAAAAGATGAAACATTTATTCTATTACCATTTTCGCTTGCTGAGCATTCTGTTAGCCATTTTCGCTTGCATTGCCTGTGGTGACGACGACGATGAGGCCAATACTACGCCTGCCGTCCAAGTAACGCTGCGCTCGCAGAGCATCAGCGAGGGAGCCGAAGTGGAGGCAAACGCCACTACTGAGCTGAAACTCACCTACTCTGTTTCAATCAAGGTGGCCAATGCTGCCGCTATCACCCTCAATGGCGCTGTCGTCGCCGCACAGCGCAACCCGCAGGATGTCATGGGAGTCATCGTGCCACTCACGCTGAAAGAGGGCACCACCTACACACTGACCATCCCGGAAGGTTGCATCGTGGCCAACGGTGACGCCACAGCCTCGGCACCAGCCTTCACCCTGCACTTCACCACCAAGGCGAAACCGCAACCTGCTACGGGCAATATTCCTGCCGAGCCCGTCACTGCCACAACGGACGAAGCAAAAAAACTCTACACCTTCTTCCTCAACAACTACGGCAAGAAAGTGGTGTCGAGCGTCATGGCCAACGTCAACTGGAACAACGAGTGCGCAGAGAAGGTGTTCAAGCTCACGGGCAAGTATCCTGCCATGAACTGCTACGACTTCATACACATCTGCTTCTCGCCTGCCAACTGGATTGACTACACCAAGATAACGCCCGTGCAGCAATGGGTCAACGACGGCGGTTTGGTACAGCTGATGTGGCACTTCAACGTTCCCAAGAGCGAAGGTTCCACCGATGTCACCTGCACTCCCTCGGAGACGTCCTTCAAGGCTGCCAATGCGCTTATCGACGGCACATGGGAGAACAAATGGTTCTATGGACAGATGGACAAGGTCGTGGCCACCCTGCTGAAACTGCAGGAGGCAGGCATCGCTGCCACCTGGCGCCCCTTCCACGAGGCGGCCGGCAATGCCACAGCCAGGCAGCAGGCCAGCTGGACCAAGGCATGGTTCTGGTGGGGCTACGATGGGGCACAGACCTACAAGAAGCTGTGGGTGGCCATGTACGACTACTTCCAGCAGAAGGGCGTGAAGAACCTCATCTGGATATGGACTACGCAGAACTACAACGGCAACAGCCAGCAGTATAATCAGGACACCGACTGGTATCCTGGCGACCAGTATGTCGACATCGTAGCCCGCGACCTCTACGGTGTCAATGCCGCAAAGAACGCACAGGAGTATGCCGAGATTCAGGCCCAGTACCCCAACAAGATGGTGGCTCTAGGCGAGTGCGGCAGAGGCGACGGTGGCGAGGCGGGACTCATCGGCGACTGCTTCAGCCAGGGGGCCCTGTGGAGCCACTTCATGGTGTGGTATCAGGGAGGACAGGGCAGCACCGATACCATGTGCAGCGATGCTTGGTGGCGCGATGCCATGAGCAACGAGTATGTCATCACTCGCGACGAGGTGGCTTTCTGATGAGTTTATTTGGCTGCTCCCATGTTATTCGTACATTAACAAACTACAGTACATAATAGAAAAGATATGAAAAAACTGAACACTATTGCAATGATGGCCATGATGGTGATTGGCCTGACAACGGGGCTGACAGCCTGCGGTGATGATGATGACGACGACGGCCCCGTACCCACCAAGCCCAGCGTCGTCCTTCAAAAGCAAAGCATTGCAGAGGGAGAAGAAGTGGATGCCAAGAGCACGACACAACTGACCCTCTCCTACTCTGTGCAGGTGAAACCTGCTACTACGACTGACATAACCATCAACGGCGCTCACGTCGCCGCCCAGCGCAACCCGCAGGATGTGAAAGGCATCATCATCCCCCTAACGCTCGAGGAGGGCACCAGCTACACCCTTACCATTCCTGAAGGAAGCGTCATCGCCACCAGCGATGCCACAGCCACAGCACCTGCCTTCACTCTCAACTTCAAGACAAAAGCCGCACCAGAGCCTCTCACCAATGAGGCTACGGCCTTGACGAAGAAACTGGGTTGGGGTTGGAATCTGGGCAACCACTTCGACACAAGCTCTGACAAAGACGGTACGCATCCGCAGTGGGGCTACTGGGACAACGCCACGCCCACGCAGGCACTCTACACCAACCTGAAGAAGGCAGGCGCCAGCACCGTGCGCATCTGCACTACCTGGGGCAACTACCAGACGGCCGACCCGTGGACCATCGAACCGGCATATCTGGCTGAGGTGAAGCAGAATGTGGACTGGGCCGAGCAGGCTGGGCTGAACGTCATCCTTAACATGCACCACGACGAATACTGGCAGGACATCAAGAGCGCTGCCTCGAATAACATCCTCAATGATCAGGTGAAAGACCGCATCACGAAGACGTGGACGCAGATAGCTGAGGCGTTCAAGGACAGGGGCGACTTCCTGTTCTTCGAGACGTTCAACGAGGTGCAGGACGGTCAGTGGGGCTGGGGCGCCAACCGCACCGACGGCGGCAAACAGTATAACACGCTGAACGAGTGGAACCAGACGGCTGTGGACGCCATCCGTGCTACAGGCGGCAACAATGCCACGCGTTGGATTGGCGTGCCCGGCTATGCCTCCGGTCCGACCTTCGTGCTCGAAAACAGCTTCAAACTGCCCACCGACCCCGCCAACCATATCATGGTCAGCGTACATTTCTATGACCCGAGCAACTTCACCCTGACGCCCGAGAACAAGGACGGCTTCAGCGAGTGGGGCCACACCGCCGCCGCTGGCAAGTATGCTGCGGGCAGCAACGAAAGCCATGTCGTGGAAACCTTCCAGAAGCTGCAGGAGAAGTTCATCGCCAACGGCATACCCGTCTACATCGGCGAGTATGGCTGCGTGATGCACACCACCGACCGCTCCAACCTCTTCCGCAACTACTATCTGGAGTACGTATGCCGCGCTGCCCACACCTACGACCTGCCGCTCTGCATCTGGGACAACAACTCCACGGGCGGCGGCAATGAGCACCACGGCTACTTCAACCACAACGACGGCACCTACCTCAACAACATGGAGTCACTGGTGCAGACAATGATTAAGGCTGCCACCAGCGACGATGCAGCCTACACGCTGGAAAGCATCTATAACAACGCTCCGAAATAGGAGTTAATTCAAGGAGCTTATTCAAGGAGTTTATTCAAGGAGTTAAAGGAGTTAAGGGAGTTAAAGGAGTTAAAGACAAATGACTCTCCATGAAAAACCTTTTCTCTGGGTCGAAATCCATAGCAAAGCTATTGTCTTTAACTCCCTTAACTCCTTTAACTCCAAAACTTGCGAAAGTTAAAAGACTTGATTGCCCTATTGAATTTCCAGGTTCTCAAAGTCCACCTCGCCGGCATCTATGGTCAACACATAGGTGCCGGCATTTATTTGTGTGCCTGTCGTCGTGGAGAGCATCTTAAACTTGTTCGGCGTGGGCGGGAAGGTCAGGTCACGGTCTACGAGGACAACGTTCTTGCTGTCGGTCAGCCGCAGACGTGCAGTCACGGCCTGCCCTGTGGTGTTCTTATAGCGGAAGCGCAGGGCGTACTCCTGTCCGAGGCCGGGGGTGATGACGAAGGTGACCGTCTGTGGCTTCTGGTCTCTCTGAGCCTTCTGAGGCTGGTAGACGGTGGCTGGGCGAGTTTCCGTCTCCTGAGGAAGATCGGCCTTAGGCAGCTTAGCGATAGTGTCAGCGTCAAGAGTGTGCCAGCCACCCAAACCAGAAGGGATAGAAAGACGAGAAGAGTTAGAATGGTTAGAAAGACGAGAAGTCTCAGCCTCCTCCCCATACACCGCTATGGCGCAGATGACGGCCTGCCCCACCTTCACCTCCGGGAAGGAGATGCGGAGGCGTCCCTTCTTGGCACGCGCCGTGACGGTTCGGCAGAAGGCGGTGGCATAGCCGGCCTCGGCCCACGGGTCAAGGTCGTCGATGACGAGGCTGTCGTTGACGGCCACGTCGAAGATGCGCAGGCCTTCGTAGTCGGCCCCTTCGCTGTCATCGCCCTTGCCATGCCACGGCTCGACGAAGTAAAGGTCTATGCGGTACTCGCCTTCAGGCACGGGCAGGTCGTACCACAGGCGATGGCGGCCGAAGCGGAAGAACTGAAACAGCTCGGGGTCGTCGGTGCCGCTGATGGGCACGGTGAGGTGTCGCTGGCTGGCCTGATAGGGGTGAATGCCCACGAAGTCCTGTCCCCACGAGTGGCTCAGCAGTGAGTCGTCGGCCTGCCAGAGCTGTCCGCGGCTGTCGGTATAGGCATCGCCGCCACAGTTGATGCGGTAGAGGGCAGGGGCCAGAGGATGAAGAGGGCTTATAGGGCTTATAGGACCCATAGGTCTTATAGGACCCATAGGACTCATAGGACCCACAGGATGATACCCCATAGTGGGCTCTTCCCAGATGGTGAGCAGGCCCTTATAGTTGATGGGGCCTATCTTGTCGATGCGGCGGAGGGCGCCGTCGGGCTGCACGCGCCCGGGGTTGTCGTGCGACACGAAGAGCCATTGGAAGTGGCCGCAGACGCCGTCTTCAGCGCTGAACGCTTGCCGGGCCAGGCGACCCTTCTTGTCGAGAAGGGCGGTGAAGCTCTCTTCACTGTACTTGGCATCGCCGTGCAGGTCGAGGGTGCGCCAGGCACCGTACTCGCCGTTCAACAGCTGGTCGGGGCGCGACAGCTCCTCGTCATAGGCGTCAGGGTTGCCGCCGTAGGTGCCACTCCAGTTCTGGATGACGTTCCAGTCGGTGCCCTCGCCGCCGTTGCAGGTAGTGACGAGGCGCTGACAGCCCGCCGTAGGGTCAAGGCTGCGGATGAGGGCCGTGCACTCCTCGGCAAAGTCGCGTGGCAGCACGCTCTCGTTCTGCAGCCCCCAGAGGATGACAGAGGGCGAGTTGCGGCGCTCCTTCACCCATCGCGTGAGCAGACGCTTGAAGTTGTCGCGGAACTGCGGCGTGTCGTACCAGATATGGGCTGAGAACTGGCTCCAGAACAGCAGGCCCTGCTCATCGAGCAACTGCTGATAGTAGAGGTTATGGGGCTGGTGCGCCTCGCGGAAGGCGTTGAAGCCGCCCTGGCGTATCATTTTGATGCGCGCAGCTATCTGCTCGTGGCTGAAAGCGTGGCTGTTGCCCAAGAGGTGCTCATACTCGCACGTGCCGTTGATGAACACGGGCAGGCCGTTGAGGCGGAAGCGGTGGTCGGCCGGCGTGGCTGCCACACTGTGGCGGCAAAGCGAGGCAGGCCATGAGATGCTGCGGATGCCGAAGGGCGTGCGCACATCGTCGGTGGTGACGAGGGGAGGATTGGCGGTTGCGGTGGTGCCGTCGTCGCGGTGGTCGGGCTGCTTGAGCATCGACGTGAGCGTGTAGAGGTAAGGGTCGTCGAGGCTCCAGCGGTGGGCATCGGCGATGGCGGTGGCCTGACGGACGACGCGCGTCTCGCCAGGCTCAAGGCGCAGCTGCTGAGACAGGCGGAAGGCAGCCTTGCCGCTCTTCTCCGCCAGTTTGTTCACCAGCTCTGCGGTCTGCACCACAGCGCTGTAGTTCTTGACCTCGGTGTCTATGAAGACGCTGTCGCAGGCTTCATTGGCCCAGATGTGAACGCCGAAAGGCTCGATGCGTACTTCGGCTGTCACAACCAGCGTGACAGGACGGAAGATGCCGAAGGGCTGGCTGCCTTCAGAAAAACCGTACTCCGACGAGCAGCCGCCGCACACCCACGGGCTCTCCGTCTGCATGGCAGGATGGTCGACGCGGACGCTCAGCCGATTGTCGCCGTTGCGCAGGGCATCGGTGATGTCGAGCGTCCAGGCAGTGCGGCCCACCAGCTCACGCGGATATTCGCGCCCGTTGAGGGTGACGGTGGCGTAGGTGCCCACACCTTCAAACTGCAGGAAGTAGCGCTTGCCGCTCAGCTTCTCACACGCGAACATCTTTTCATATATAGCCGAGCCGTGCAGGTTGCCGTGGCGCAGCTGGCGATATCCGTAGTAGTCATCGAAGTTGTGAGGGAGGTTCACTTTTTGGTTTATAGTGAATAGTGAATAGTGATGATTACTTTTGGCAGTGGATGAGCTTTGTTCGCCTTGAGAGTTATCATCACTATTCATTATCAACTGTTCACTACTGTCTATCTGCGCCGTCCAGCCGTCGTTGAGGCTGATGAGGCGGCGCTTGCCCACAGGCTCCGGCTCCGGGAAGCGCACGGCGCTGCGGCCCATCTTCCTGCTGGTGGCCACGGCGATGCCTCGCTGCTGGGCGTTGTTTACGGCACAATAGAAGTGATAGACCACGCCGTCGTGCTTCACCACGCAGCTCTTGTGGGCAAACATCTCGTCGTAGGGCTTCGAGGGTGCTATGAGGTCTTCGCCGGTCCAGTCCTGCCAGTGGATGAGGTCGCGGCTCACGGCGAAAGTGTTGTAGGCGTTGTACTTCCGCTCAGGGTTGTAGGCGGAGAAATAGAACATGACGTAGAGCGGCTCCTCACGGCCAGCGTCAAAACCACTGAACGTGCTGGCAGGCATACGCACTATCTGCGCGTCGCCGGTGATGATGCCCGGGGCCTCGTGACTGTAGACGGGGTTGCCCTCGTAGCGCTCCCATTTCTTCAGGTTGTCGGACAGGGCGATGCCTATGCGCTCGGCCTTGAGGCTGTTGGCGGGGTTGATGCCGCCGGCGTTGTAGAACATGACGAAGCGTTTGCCCAACGTCTTGTCCGGGTCATCATAGATGGTGCTCTTGTATTGGGTGAGCGTCTCCCACCACTGCGCGTCCTTGTCATGGATAGAGAGCAGCGGCTTGTCACTCGTCTGCCATTCCATGACGTTGCCGATGTTTTCCTTCGTCTGCGCCAGCCCGATGTTCAGCGGCTCGCGCACAGCCTCGTAGCCTGTGCCGTGACCGCCGATGTAGGTCATCCAATAGCTTTTCTTATATTTCGCGATACCGTAACCGCCGCCCCACGTCCAGTCGATGAGCGCCGGGAAACCGCCACGCTGGTTCATGTCCCAGCCGCTGTCCCTGAAGCTAAGAATGCGCCCCAGCGTCGTCCAGTGCAGCAGGTCGTCGCTCTCGGCCAGCCATGTCTCGTAGCCGCGGCCGTCGGTGCCGTCCTTGCCGTCGTAGCAGACGTAGGTCATCAGCCACCTGTCGCCCTCGCGGAACACCGTGGGGCAGTCGAACTTATGGAAATTGTCTGCCGGAGCCACGACGAGGCCGTATTTATAAGGAGTACGCACTTCGGCGTAGATGGCCTGCATCGCCTGCTGGCTGATTTCCTGTGCGCTGAGAGCCGTTGGCGAGAGGGTCAACAGCACCCATGAAAAAAGGCAAGTTTGTTTGAAACTGTACAAAGCCTTTGTACAGTGTGTACATGGCCTCTGTACAGAGTGTACAAAGCCTCTGTACACTTTTAACAGGCGGTTAATGTTTTTCTGTGTCATGTCTATCTGGTAAAAAGCCAGTCCACTTCGTCGCTGCTGCCTAAGAGACTGACGTCACGGGGTTTGATTTCGTCGCTGGTGAAGCCCGCCACCATGATGATGCCTTTAGGCAGGCGTATGGAGTGGCGGCCTGGCGGGAAGTGGTAGGCATGTATGTTCACGGGCGGCATCTGCTTGATGACCACCGCATTGGTCAGCACCGGTTCGGCCTGGCCATACTCGTTGCCCGTGGCGTCGGTCTCCAGCTTCGGCACCTTCGCCCACTTCGGGTCGTCGTCTTGGAAGAATCCCACCAGCATCTGCACCGGCTCGGCGCTCTCGAAGTCGACGGTAGTGCCCTTGATGCGCGTGGTGTCGCGGTTGAGGACCAGTGCCTGCAGGCCGGCCAGCTCGGGGGCGACGGTGTCAAGCGGCGTATCCTCTCTGTTCTCGAAAAGAAGGGCATTCTTTTTCAGGGGTGAGAGGTGAGAGGTGAGTGTTGAGAGGACAGAGACAGCCGCAGGCTTGGCGGGGAGGATGAGCACGTCAGTCTGTGCTACGGGGTGCTTCAGCCGGTCGATGTTCTGTCGCAGGGCGGCCACCTCCTCCTCATAGACCGGCAGCAGCTCGCTCCATGTCTTCATCTTTCCGTTGTCGCCACCCACGGGTATGCGGCGCTGTGCCGTCTGCATGGAGTTGGCGTAGAGGTAGGTCTCGTCGGTGAGTCGCGCGAGTACACGCCAGAGGGCGACGCTCTCCTCTAAGAGCGGCAGGGCGTTCTCTAAGTACTTGATATGCTGCGTCCACTTATAGCGCAGCACCTGTTCAGCGGCTCTCACCTTGCGCTCGAAGAAACGCGCAAACAGGGCATAGCAGGCGATGTCGTTGCCCAGGCGGCGCAGCTCGGCAGCCTGTTGCGCCGTCTGCTGCAAAGCGCCCGACGCGACGGCTCGCTCGAAGGCCTCGGAGGCTTTGCGGCCGTGCTCCACGCACTGCTCCGCAATGTCTAAGGGCAGCTCGCCCTCGTGTCTCTCGTGTTTGTGCAGCTTTTCTACATATTCTATGAGCTTCTCGCCCTTGGGACCACAGCTCTCGTAGAAGCCCGGGTAGACATTGAACTTATAGGGGTTGACCAGCTGCGCCATCTTCATGCCGAGGAGCAGCGTCTGCCGGTTGCCCTCGGTGATGCCGAAGCGCCGCAACAGCTTCGGGGCTATCTCGCCGGCCTCGTCGTAGGCTGTGAGCAGATGGGCAGCGGCCTCCTCGGTGATGGCGTAGTGAGCGGCGAGGACACGCTTCCAGTAGTCGGCCTCGCCTTTGCCTGCTGATGAAGGGCCGTGAGCACTGGCAGCTGCGGGGGAGCCGCCGGGCTCACTGCTCCAGGCGTAGCGGCCCCACGCCTTATACCACATCCAGTCGCGGTCTATCTGCAGCAGGCGTGAGCCGTCGGGCAGGCGGTCGGCGGTGTAGGGCCAGTCCCAGTAGGAGGCCTGCGGATAGAGGTGGAGTCCGCTGGAGTGATGCACGTTGTGCATGGCCAGCACCGCCTTCTGTATGAACTTCGGCGACGACCAGCGCCACGGCTCGAGGTTGGCCAGGATGTGCACGTTGTCAATGTGCACGGGCGCTGCGGCGGCCAGTTCGCGGTGCGTCTCGCCCCACGGTCCGCCGGGCTCATACGTCGTCAACGACTCGCCCGTGTATTTCGACATGGTGTAGATGTTGGGATAGAGTGGCAGGGCGGCCTTGAGCACCGCCGGCGCAAAGGTGTCGTGCGAGCGCAGGATGATGGGCGGGAGAGCCCCCCCTGCGACCCCCGTGGAAGGGAGGGCTAAGCCGTCGAGGATGCCGGGGATGATGGTCTCGGTCATCCACTCAATGTCGGTGGTGATGCCGCTCATGGCCTCGCCCAGACAGATGAGCAGGCCCACCTTCGGATACTTCTTTACGAAGGCGGCGATGCTCTTGCGCGTATAGTCGGCTATGAGCGGCGTGATGGGCCGGTTGCGGTCCTGCGTCTTCAGACCGTAGTGGTCGGCGAAGGGCTTGCTCAAAATGATATTGTAGAACATCTGTATCACACGGATGCCACGGCGGTCGGCCTCTTCAACGAGAAATCCGAACATCTCCTGGTTCAGCTGCATCGTGGCGTCGTCCACCTCCGGCGCGAAGGGATAGTCGTCGAGCTTCACCAATGAGGCGAAGGGGTGACCGTTCCACAGATAGACGGTGTTCATGTTGCACGATGCCAGCAGGTCGAGATAGCGTATCCACAGCTCCTTGTCGTAGAACCACGGGAAGTTCTCGGGCGTGTAAGGATACTCGTAGACGCCGTGGCCGGGCAGATATTCCGTCTTCTGGAGTCCCACGCAGGCGCCGCGCATCACCATCTGCGGCTGGTCGGTGATGACAGCTGGCAGCGACTGCAATGTGGAGTCCTGCTGCCACTCCTCTATTAGGCGGTTGGCTCCGTAGATAGCACCCGCATTGTCATTGGCCACTATCGTCAGTTGCTTGTTTGAACGCAATATCGAGAAGCCCTCGGCGGGACCGCTGCCCGTCACGCTGATGCTGACGGTGAAGTCGCCGCTGAGAACGCTCAGCAGTGAGGCGGCATATTCGGTCTGCGGTGTCTTGTCCTTTACCTTGACCTTCACTTTGCCGGAGGACGGCGTTGCCATCAAAGCGAGTGCCAGGATGGCGATGAAAAAGCGATGATTCATAGTCTGATAGTGTTGTTTTGGTGAGCGAGGATGAGTGTCTTCTTGCCGGCCACGATGAGTGTTCCTCCCGTGAAGTCGCTGCTGACGGTGACCACGTCTTTGCTCATGCTGACGTGAATCATTCCACGGGGTGTGGGCACGTCGCCCTCCATCCAGTCGAGGCCGCCCAGCACAGGCCGCACCTCATACTCCTCGTAGCCAGGCTTCGTAGGACGGACGCCAAGGAAATAGCGGCCCAGGAGGTAGAGGGGCGAGGCGCCCCAGGCGTGGCAGAGGCTCTTGCCGTAAGGCCGGCCGTACATGGCCAAGTGCTCGGCGCCGTGCTCCTCGGGGTTGTATTTCTCCCAGAACGTGGTGGCGCCCTCGCGCAGCATACCGCCCCAGTAATCCTTCATCTCCCCAAGCACCTGCTCCTGCTGCTGCATCATGCAGAGCGTCTCCAGCTCGTAGAAGCGCATGTAGGGCGTGGTGATGGGGTCTATGGCGGCATTGCTCATGACGTGCTGCATGATGAGGTGCTGCTCCTCGTCGCTGGCCAGTCCATAGAGAATGGCAAACATGTTGGGAAATTTGGTGATGTGGGTGTTCAGCTTTCCTTCCTCGATGGCGTGGAGGAAAGCGTGGTGCGTGTGGCTCCAGAAGGTGTCTTTGATGTTTTGGCGGAGGACTGCGGCTTTGTGGCTGTATGCAGAACTGTCGGCGGAGAGGATGTCGGCCGACAAGGCCATCGTCTCCAAGGCTTTCAGGAAGAGGATCTGCTCGAAGCAGAGTGTGCCGCGCTTGTGCATGGGGAAGTCTGTCCAGTCCACGAAGATCCAGTCGTCGGGCTGCCCCTCGGCCATGCCGTCGGCGTTGGTGCGGCTGAGCACAAAGTCCATCAGGGTCACCATCTTCGGCCATATCTCGCGCACGAAGGCCTCGTCGCCCGTGTATTGGTAGTAGTCCATGATCGACTTAAACCAGTAGAACGTGTAGTCCATGATGGTGTTGACATGGGCGGTGACGGGGTCTTTGCCGCGCAGCTGGCGGATGGTGCGCTTCACGCAGTCGGCATCGAAGTGCAGGTAGTAATTCATCAGGTAGCTCTGTATGGCGTCACCGCTCCACACCCAGCGGTCGCGCTTGATGCCGTCCATGAAGAACTCCTGCGTGGTGAGCTCCAGTGTGCGGGCGCTGACTTCCCAGATACGGTTCAGCTCTTCGTCGCTGCAGCGGAAGGAGCCGCTGTGGCCTGCGTCGAAAGGAGCCATCTCAGCGTCGACGGTCACATCGTCATACCACGTCTCGAAAAAGGTGCGGATGAAAACGTAGCGGAAGGCTTTGCTGTCAAGGCGGTAATTGTGCGGCTCTATGCGGTATCGGGTGCTGTATGAGCTGACGCTGTCTAAGGTCTCGCAGTGCTCGGTGTCGAGCGCCTCCTCGCGGCTCTCGCCATAATAGATGTCGGCCGTGCCTCCCTCCAGTCCCTTGATTTTCAGACAGCCGAACACCTCGCGCCCGAAGTCGTAGAGCCGTCCGCCCAGCATCTGGCCCTTGTCGTCGCACCCCTCATAACCCACAGGACGCACCTCCGTGGTAGGCAGACGAAACAGCGACGGGGGCGTGTGGCTCTCGTCAAAGTGCCAGCAGCCGACAAGCACGTAGACGCCCGAGCCATGGGCCACTCCCTCCTCGTCTATCCAGATCTTGTCCTCGTAGGTGACTTGCCATGAAGCGTCGGTCACCACGTGTGCCCCAGTGATGAAGAGGGCAGGAGGCGTGGCCTGGTTCCACACCTTGACGGCCAGCGTGTGACGGCCGGCGGGAAGAGAAAAGGAGGGGAGGGATGGCCGGAGATGCCCGTCGATGGAGATGTTGAACTGTCCTTCTGCGAAGATGCTGACGCTCTCTTCCCCGTCCAGCTCAACGGTCTTGGTGAAGACCACCGTAGGCCAGTGGGAGTCTTGTTTCCAGAATGGCGGAAACATAGCGCCGCGCTCCGTACGCCGGTTGTTGAACCTGTTACCCAGCCATATCTCGAAGTCGCCGGGATACCATATCCATGTTGCTTTCATGACTTTAGCGCTTTGACTTTAGACTTTAGACCCATAAGTCCCATAAGACTCATAGGTCCCATAAGACTCATAGGCCTCATAAGACCCATACCCCCTCCTCGCCCCCATCGTGTGTCTCTCAACCATGCCGAGTCATTGTTTTACGGTTACTAAAAGCAAGACTGAGCAGGAAGCCAACGAGGAAAATGGCGGTGGTGCCAAGGACGATGGCGAGATATTCGTGCAGGTGCGGACCAGGCAGGCTCCACGCCTTTGCCAGCGACACCCACGCGATGACCGTGATGCCCACTGCCACTCCGATGGCGGCGGCATGCCTGCTGATGCGACGCGGCATGATGCCGAGGAAAAACAGTCCCAGCATACCGCCAGAGAAGATGCCGGAGAGAATCCACCACGCATCGATGATGCTCTTCACGCCCAGCATCAGGATGGCCACGATGCTGCCCAAGATGCCTACGACGAGACTCGTCAGACGCAGCGTCGCCAGTTCGTTCTTGCTCCCTCCGAACAACGGCCTGATGTAGTCGGTCTGGATGACGGTGGCGGCCGAGGTGACGCTGGTCGACACGGTGCTCATGCCTGCGGCAAAGATGCTGGCGATGAGCAGGCCGCGCAAGCCTACAGGCAGACTGTTGACAATGAAATAGGGGAAAATGAAGTCGGGCTTGGCCTGAATCTCAGCGGGCAGCGGCCTCACACCGGCGGCATAGTAGCTGTAGAGAGCCGTGCCGATGAGGAAGAAAAGGGCGGACATGGGAATGAAGAGGTAGCCGCCGAAGAGCGCCGAGAAACGCGCATCCTTGTCGCTCTTCGCCGCGTGATAGCGCTGCACGTAGTTCTGGTCGATGCCGTAGTTCTGCAGGTTGATAAAGATGCCGTAGACCAGGCACACCCAGAACGTGCTGCTGGTCAGGTCGCTGCCGAAGGAGCCGAGCGAGAACTTATTGCCCTCGGGCGCCTGGGCTGCCAGCTCGAAGACCTGCCCCGGCCCCTCGGGCATGGAGAACAGCAGGATGGACAGGCACACCAGCGCGCCGCCGATGAGGATGAAGCCCTGCACGGCGTCGGCCCAGATGACGGCCTTCACACCGCCGAGCATGGAGTAGACGATGATGGCGGCCGAGGTGGCGATGATGACCGTCACCATGTCCCACCCCATCAGGATGTGCATCGGCATGGCTAAGAGATAGAGGATGCTGCCCATGCGCGCTATCTGCGTCAGCAGGTAGCAGGCAGAGGCATAGAAACGGGCCCACCGCCCGAACTTCTCCTCGAGGAAGGTGTAGGCCGAGATGCTGCCGCCGTGACGGTAGAACGGCACAAAATACTTGGCGGCGAAGTAGCTGGCCACAGGGATGCTGAGCGAAAAGACAAAGGCGTTCCAGTCAGAGGAGAAGGCCTTGCCAGGGTAGCCGATGTACGAGATGCTGCTGACGTATGTGGCAAAGATGCTCATGCCCACCACCCAGCCGGGCAGGGAGCGCCCCGCCGCCGTGAAATCGCTGGCCGTGCTGCCCCTGCGGTAGAACGAGCAACCGAAAAGCACCACACCAAGGGTGAAAACGACAAAGATGATGAGGTCAATAGTGTTCATCCGACTTGTGTAGCAGATAGCACCTGCAAAATTAGGAATAAAAAGCGGAAAATGCAATTATTTCAGCGGAAAATTTGCGGCACTGCACTTTTCTTCGTACTTTTGCGCTATGAATTGGACCGACCTTATCTCCAATTGCCGCCTCGGACAGGAGCACCGACACCCAGAGCGGCACGACGACCGCACGGAATTTAAGCGCGACTACGACCGTCTGATTTTCTCCGCACCCTTCAGAAGACTGCAGAACAAGACGCAGGTCTTCCCCTTGCCGGGCAGCATCTTTGTGCACAACCGCCTGACACACTCGCTGGAGGTGGCGTCGGTGGGCATGTCGCTGGGCAATGACGTGGCACGCCATCTGTGCAAGAAAAATCCTGATTTTATCGACAGTCTCATCCCCGAGATAGGCCAGATAGTGGCTACGGCCTGCCTGGCCCACGACCTGGGCAACCCGCCCTTCGGCCACAGCGGCGAGAAGGCCATACAGACCTTTTTCAGCGAGGGCGCCGGACAGGGACTGAAGGAGCGCGTCAGCCCGGAGTTCTGGAGCGACATCACCCGCTTCGACGGCAATGCCAACGCCTTCCGACTTTTGACACACAGCTTCAAGGGCCGCCGCAAGGGAGGCTTCGCCATGACCTACAGCACGCTGGCCAGCATCGTGAAATATCCTTTTCCCTCTTATCAGGCCACGAAGAAGAAGTTCGGGTTTTTCACCTCCGAGCATGACGACTACGTCACCGTGGCCACGCGTCTCGGCATACCTCGCATAGACACCGCCGACGGCAGCGAGCGCTGGGCACGCTATCCGCTGGTCTATCTGGTGGAGGCGGCCGACGACATCTGCTACGAGATCATGGACCTGGAGGATGCCTACAAGCTGAAGATCCTGTCGTATGACGAGACGGCAGCGCTGATGCTGAGCTTCTTCGAGGAGACGGGCAAGAGGCACATCCTGCAACGCATCAGCGACGAGGAGCTTAGCGACCCCAACGAGAAGATACAGTACCTGCGCGCCTGCGTCATCGGCCTGTTAGAGAACGAGTGTGCCCAGGTGTTCATCGGCCACGAGGAGGAGATACTCAGCGGCACGTTCAGCGGTGCGCTCATCGACCATGTCAGCGCCACGCCCTGTGCCGCCTACCGTCACTGCACCGAGATCAGCCGGGCACGCATCTACAAGAGCCGGCCTGTGCTCGACGTGGAGTTGTCGGGCTACCGCATCATGGCCACGCTGATGGAGCTGATGACAGAGGCCATAGAGCATCCCGAGCGTTACTATTCGCAGCAGCTGATAGGGCGCGTGAGCAGCCAGTATGACATTGAGAACGAAGACCTGGAGACGCGTGTCATGGCCGTCATCGACTATATCAGCGGCATGACCGACGTCTATGCCCTCGACGTCTATCAGAAAATCTGCGGCATCAGCCTGCCCATCATCTAAGGAGTTAAAGGAGTTAAAGGAGTCTATTTAGGAGTTAAAGGAGTTAAAGGAGTCTATTTAGGAGTTAAAGGAGTTAAAGGAGTTAAAGACATATGACTCTCCATGAAAAGCTTTTGTATCTGGGTTGAAATCCATAGCAAAGCTATTGTCTTTAACTCCTTTAACTTCAATACTTGCGAAAGCTGAATCTGCCATATTCTGTCAGCGAAAAGTTTGGTTCTTCCGCTTTTTCATTGGGCAGGTGTGCACGAATA